>MDTG01141944.1_pt1 | contig 20028 bp, 11 predicted proteins | sample 811421 | NCBI WGS metagenome assembly MDTG01 (sample SAMN05326645, study PRJNA326480) | marine metagenome | isolation source: seawater | place: Pacific Ocean: South East | collected 2011
CTCCTTGGCTTTTGATACTCTCTATGCGGAGGGACAACGCCGCTATATGGAAACTTTTTCTGCCTATGTAAGGCAATTTTTAGGAAATCTTGAAAGACCCGATGTAGATAAAATCGATGGACTTTCCCCGGTGATTGCCATTGAACAAAAAACTACTTCCAAAAGTCCACGCTCCACCGTTGGGACCATTACTGAACTCTATGATTACATAAGACTTTTGTATGCCCGTGTAGGTTCAGCATACAGCTATGTAACGAACGAAAAAATGGTGAATTACAGCGACGAGCAAATTCTTCAATTGATACTCGATGAATATCTAGAAAAAAAAGTAATCATCCTTTCCCCCCTAATCAAATCCAGGAAAGGTCATTATAGGGAATTGTTTGATTCATTTTCGCGACAAGGGTTTCTAAGGGTAAGGGTGGACGGAGTCATATTGGATTTAAAACCCGGTATGCGTGTTGACCGTTACAAAACCCATGATATTGAACTCGTCATTGACAGAATCAAAGTTAAAGAAGATAAAAATGATCTTAAACGCCTAAATGACTCGATCAAAACAGCGATGCATTACGGTGAGGAGTCCCTCATTTTAATTGATATGGATACTGAAAAAGTTCGTTATTTCAGTAGAAAGCTGATGTGCCCCACTTCTGGAATTTCCTATGCTCTTCCAGAACCGAATTCATTTTCTTTTAATTCCCCTAAGGGCATGTGTTTGGACTGCAAAGGGTTGGGAAATCAATTTGAGGTAAACAGAAAAAAAATTATTCCTAATGATCAACTTTCTATTGAAAAAGGGGGTATTGTTCCCATGGGAGAAAAAAAGAGCAATTGGGTGTTTCGTCAGATGGATGTCATCGCCAAACGTTATAATTTTTTACTCTCAGATCCCATCCATAAAATACCGAATGAAGCACTGGAGGTAATTCTTCAAGGGGGGACGGAAAAGTTTTCTTTGGCTTCGAAGTCATTGGGGATCACCCGAGACTATAAAATAGATTACGAAGGCATAGAAAACTTCATCAAATACCAATTTGAAAATACCGATGCTGCGGGGATCAAAAGGTGGGCTTATGGCTTTATGGACGAGAAAAAATGTAACTCTTGCAATGGCACAAGACTCAATCAAGCCTCGTTAAACTTTAAAATAGTCGGTCTGAACATCGCTGAAGTCAGTGCTTTTGATTTAGGTGATCTCTATCAATGGTTTGATGGCCTAGAGGAGCGATTATCTGCTAACGAAAAAATAGTCGCCGGAGAAATCATTAAAGAAATCAAAACAAGGTTACAGTTTTTATTAGATGTTGGGCTTAACTATCTCGCTTTAAATCGCTCTTCAAAATCACTTTCTGGAGGAGAAGCCCAACGGATTCGACTGGCAACTCAGATCGGCTCTCAACTGGTGGGAGTACTCTATATTTTGGATGAGCCCAGCATAGGGTTGCACCAAAGAGATAATGAGAAACTGATCAATTCACTCCAGTCACTCAGAGACATTGGAAACTCTGTCATTGTGGTTGAGCACGACAAGGACATGATTCTTAGGGCCGACCACATCATAGACATCGGCCCCAGGGCAGGGAAAAATGGCGGTGAAATAATTTCAGAAGGAACCCCTGCAGCCCTAAAAAAACAAAAAACAATCACAGCCAAATACCTTAACGAACAAAGACAAATCGTTGTTCCAAAAGAAAGAAGAAAAGGAAACGGAAAGCGCATTGTCCTTTCGGGTTGTACTGGCAATAATCTAAAAGACATCTCCGTAAAAATCCCTCTGGGGGTGATGGTCGGTGTTACGGGGGTATCAGGCAGTGGGAAATCCACTTTGATCAACGAAACCCTTTATCCTATTTTAAACCAATATGTCTACCAAGCCGTAAAAACTCCGCTGCCTTACAAAAAAATTGAAGGATTAAAATACCTTGACAAAGTAGTGGATGTCAACCAATCACCCATTGGAAGAACACCGCGAAGTAATCCCGCTACCTATTGTGGAGTATTTAGCGAAATCCGATCCTTGTTTACTCTGACACCGGAAGCACAGATAAGAGGTTACAAACCTGGCAGGTTTAGTTTTAATGTCAGTGGAGGTAGATGTGAGACTTGTAAGGGAGGCGGCATGAAGGTTATAGAAATGAACTTCCTGCCCGACGTTCATGTAGAATGCGAGACTTGTAATGGCAAACGATTTAATCGAGAAACTTTAGAGGTCAGATACAAAGGAAAATCTATTTTCGACGTGCTGGATATGACAGTGAACCAGGCCTGTGATTTTTTTGAAAGCCATCCCAAAATATACAGGAAATTAAAAACTGTTCAAGATGTGGGGCTGGGATACATCACCTTGGGGCAGCCCTCCACTACCCTTTCTGGCGGAGAGGCACAACGTATTAAACTCTCTACCGAATTGTCAAAAAAAGATACTGGACAAACCATTTACATATTGGATGAACCAACAACTGGCTTGCATTTTGAAGATGTCAGGGTATTGATGGAAGTTTTAGATCAATTGACAGAAAGAGGTAATACTGTAGTAATTATTGAACACAATATGGACGTTATAAAACGGGTAGATCACCTAATCGACATTGGTCCTGAAGGTGGAAAAAATGGAGGCGAATTGGTAGGACAAGGAACACCTGAAAGTATCATCAAATTAAAAAACAGTCACACTGGAAAATACCTTGCCAAGGAATTAATAAGTAAAAAATGAATCAATTTTCAAATCAATTAAAAAACTGGAACGATATCAAAGCCAATGACTCATGGGCATTGTTTAAAATAATGTCAGAGTTTGTCCATGGGTACGAAAACATGAGTCGGATAGGTCCATGTGTTTCCATATTCGGATCAGCAAGAACTGCTCCAGAAGATCCTCATTACAGGCTCACTACCGAAATTGCAGAATCTGTTGTTAAATCGGGACTGGGGATTATTACAGGTGGAGGACCAGGAATCATGGAAGCAGCTAATTTGGGTGCAAAAAATGCAGGAGGCATCTCCGTTGGACTGAATATAAGTCTCCCGTTTGAACAGAAAGCCAACCCCTATATTGACGAAGATAAATTGATGAATTTCGAATATTTTTTCGTTAGGAAAGTTATTTTTATGAAGTATTCTCAAGGGTTTGTTGTGATGCCAGGGGGGTTCGGCACCTTGGATGAACTTTTTGAAGCATTGACATTAATCCAAACGGAAAAAATTAAAAAATTCCCTATTATTCTGGTAGGGAAAAAATTTTGGGGAGGACTGATGGACTGGATCAATACGATCTTATTAAAGGAACATAAAATTGATCCTGATGATTTAGATCTGGTTAGGGTTGTTGAAACCAAAGAAGAGGTCTTGGAACATTTAGATAGGTTTTATTTTAAAGAATCTTTTAAACCTAACTTTTAAAATTCCTTTTATCAAAAAGTCGTTTGCTTTTGCGGGAGTGTATTTCATGGGAATTCTTTTGCTCTTTGGACAAAAGAACCTCTCTTATGACATCAATGCTATCTTAGATACAGTCCAAATGAAGCTGGTCATTAAGCAAAAGATCAAATTTGATCACGATTTCGATTCTGAGTGGCTCTATTTCACCGACTGGTCCAATGCCTATTCCTCCAATCAAACGCCTCTTGCACAGCGTCTGGTAGAGGAATATGACCGAAGCTTTTATCTATCAAATAAATCAAAATTAGGAAGAACAGCCATAGGCTCATTTAGGGTAAATGGTAAAGAGGTTCAATGGAAAAGACTCGAAAATCAGGCAGATATAATTCAAGTTAAGCGAGATGGGAAACAGAAGAGTACTACCACTATAGAAGTGGATTATGACGTTTTTCTACCTGATGCAAAATTCACAGGTTATGGCTACGACAGCAATGGAAGTATTTATCTCAGATACTGGTATATAGCGCTGAGCCCTCACTTCGATCAGCAATGGCGGAACTATAGCCATCTCAATCTCGATGATTACAGTATTCGAGCTGCTGATTATAAGTTAAAACTGAGCGTTCCCAATACCCAGGTGGTTGAGAGCAGTCTTAAAAAGATTCAAATGACCGACAACTCCCATTTTTTTTCCGGAAAGAATAACCGGGAAGTATCTATTCTATTGACCCAATCCGATCAATATGATGAGTTTAAAACACAACGGAACCGACAAGTTATATCAGATATTTTCAAACAAACAGAGGACAAAGAGGCGGTGAAGAGAAAAGTTCAAAAAGTAGACGCCTTCGTTACCGGCGCCTTTGATTACCTAGGTATGGAAAAGTTTATAGTCCCAGAACTGCTTTACAAAAAAAATCCTTTTTTCAGCTTAAATGATTTACCTAAATTTTTAGCGCCATTCAACAGTGAATTTTTGGAGGAAATAAGCTTTTTAAAATCATATCTACACATTTATTTGAGCAGTAACCTGCCCATTGACCTGCGAAAAGACCATTGGATCGTTGGAGGACTTCAGACCTATTTGATGATCAAGTATGTAGAAACCTACTATCCCCAAGAAAAATATTTAGGCAGATTGAGTCGATTTAAATTGGTGAAGGCCTATACGCTCGCCAATATAGATTTTAATGAAAATTTTTGGATGTATTATGAGCTCATGGAGCGCGTTAACCTGCACCAATCAGATTTTTTACCCAAAGACCAACTGATTAAATTCAATGAAAAAATTGGAGCTCCAAACCACGTAGGTATTGGACTTCGGTACTTGGAGCATTACAATGGCGAGGGATTCCTCCAAAAGGTTTTTAAAACTTACTTAAATCAACCAGATCATAATCTTTCTTTTATTCAACTTTTAAAAAAATACAGTCCCAACGATATTAATTGGTTTGAAGATTTTTATTTACGAGAAACAACTCCTATGGACCTAAGGATCCATAAAATCAAAAAAAGAAAAGACAGTATTGCCTTTAATATATCGCGTTATTCAGATGACCAGGTTCCATTTGTCTTAGCACAGGTAAAGAATGACACCATCATCAGTCAGCAATGGATGGGGAAAATAGGCAGTAGAGCGCGAGTGAGGCTAAAAAATCTTAACCCGGATTATATCGTTATCAATCCAGAAATCCGATTACCAGAAAGCAATAAGGTTAATAACTGGAGGTATACCCAAAACCTCTTTAACCTAAAACCCATTCATTTTAATTTCCTCAAGGACTACCAATCTCCGAAAAGAAACCAAGTTTTTTACAATCCCGTTTTCAATTACAACCTTTACGATGGTATTTCCGTAGGAGCTCGATTTTACAATAAAGGCTTATTGGCTCGAAAATTCACTTTTGAATTGGCACCAGAATACTCCTCAATTGAAAAAAAATTGGTAGGGAGGGTTATCGCTTCTCTTAGGCTTAACAATGGAAACCAAAAGAACTATGCTACCTTAATCAATTTTTTTGGAAGAAGTTACCACTACGATCAAAATTTACAATACAACCTGATTACTCCAAGTATTAATTTCTTATTCCGAACCAATGATTTTAGATCCAACAAAGGGAGTAAAATTGGACTTTATTATTACAATATACGAAAGGACAGACCCGAGGGGAGTTTAAATTTAAGTCCAGATTACGAGTTGTTTAACTTTAGGTATTTATACTCAAACCCAGGAGCACTAAAACACACCACCTTTAGCAGTAATGCTCAGTGGTCCAAAAAATTCAGTAAACTCGAAATGAAATTTGATTTCAGAAGGCTCTTCACCAGTGGAAGTCAATTTACAGCGAGGGTTTTTGCTGGAAAATTCATACATCACAACCAGAGAGAGACACAATATTTTGATTTTAACTTGGACCGACCAACGGATTATCTTTTTCAGTATAATTATTTTGGAAGATCAGAAACCACAGGGATTTTTAGTCAGCAAATTGTAATGGCAGAAGGTGGGTTCAAGTCCAAACTCTCCCCCGCTACCGCAAACGATTTTTTGATTAGCACCAATTTAACCCTAGGATTGTGGAAATGGGTGGATGTCTATGCCGACTTTGGGGTTGTCAAAAACCAAGGTGCGCCCACTGAATTCTTACACGGCTCTGGTATTCGATTAAATTTACTACCAGATTATCTCGAGATTTTCTTCCCCCTGTACAGCTCTAGTGGATGGGAAATTGGTGATACTCCCTATGAAAGTAAAATCCGATTTATTGTTTCTTTAAACCCCGATAAGTTATTTCAGCTTTTTTCCAGAAAGTGGTTTTGATTTACTTCTATCATTCCTGAATCGATAGGAGAAAAATCCCAAATCAAAATTTTGTATTTTTGAAATCCGAAAAATGATGAAAATCCAAGAACAGAATACCACACTGAGCTTTGAGGACTATAAAAATCAAGTCCTGGAAGACTATAAAATAATGGTTACCAGTCGAGAAACCAGCCTATTAGGTCGCAGAGAGGTTTTAATGGGCAGGGGCACTTTTGGTATTTTTGGAGATGGAAAAGAATTGCCTCAAGTGGTGCTAAATCGTTTTTTTAAAAAAGGGGATTATCGCTCAGGCTACTATCGAGACCAAACCCTATTAATTGCGCAAGGCCATCTTTCACCCGTTCAACTTTTTGCAGCCATCTACGCCCATCCCGACCAAGACAAAGAACCCATGTCTGCTGGCCGACAGATGGTAGGCCATTTTTCCACTCCTCTCATCAACGAAGATGGTATTTGGCTTGATCAAACAAAAACAACAAACCACGTGGCCGATGTATCCTCAACAGCTGCTCAGATGCCACGACTTATAGGGTTGGCGCAAGCTTCTAAAATATACAGGAACTTAAATATAAAAAATGCTGAAAAATTCTCTAAAAAGGGAAATGAAATAGCGTGGGGGACCATTGGCAATGCAAGTACCAGCGAGGGGTTGTTTTTTGAATCCGTGAATGCCGCAGGGGTACTTCAGGTGCCAATGGTAATTAGTATTTGGGATGACGATTACGGTATCTCTGTAGAGAACAGCCAACAAACCACCAAGGAAAGTATTTCAAAAGCCATGAAGGGTTTTGGAAGAGAAGAAGATGTCGACGGCATTGAAATCTTAGAGGTCAAAGGTTGGGATTACCCTGGGCTTATAAAAACCTATGCCTACGCTGAAAAGCTGGCAAGAGAAAAACATGTTCCAATAATGATACATGTGACAGAATTGACCCAACCACTCGGGCATTCTACCTCTGGATCCCACGAGCGTTATAAATCTACTGATCGACTGGCTTGGGAAAAAGAATTCGATTGCAACTTAAAGATGAGAGAATGGATGCTCTCCAATGGTATTTGTGACGCAAAACAATTAGAGCAAATTGAATCAAGCATCAAAAAAGAAGTAAGAGAGGCCAAAAAAAAAGCTTGGAATGAATATCAAAAACCCATGTTTGAACTGAGAGATCAGCTCAACGGTTTTTTAAAAGTATTTTTGACCCAAACAAACAATGATGTAAAATTAAAAATGCTTTTTAAAAATCTAAATGATAAAACAGAGGTTTTTTACCACGATATAATTGCTACCGCCCGAAAAACCAAACCAATATTAATCAAAAACAAGGCCAAAAACACCCATGATTTTATTAAATGGTTGGAGGAAACAAAACAATACTTACAAGATAAATATTCTTCAAATCTATTCAGTGAGGGGATCAATGCTACTGACCATGTTCCTGTTATACTTGCCAAATATGACAGTGATTCCCCTGAGGTTGACGGGAGAATCATTTTAAGGGATAATTTTGATGCCCTTCTAAACAATGATGATCGCATCATCATCTTTGGTCAAGACAGTGGTAAAATTGGAGGGGTAAACCAGGGATTAGAAGGATTACAAAAGAAATTCGGGAAAATGCGCGTGGCTGACGCTGGAATCAGAGAAGCGACTATTGTTGGACAAGGGATGGGCATGGCCGTTAGAGGCTTAAAACCCGTTGCTGAGATTCAGTATTTGGACTATATTCTATATTGTATTAATATCCTTAGCGATGATTTGGCCACCATGAGTTACCGCACCAGAGGGAGACAACTGGCACCACTTATCATAAGAACCCGAGGACACCGCTTAGAGGGAATCTGGCACTCAGGATCTCCCATGGCAGGTTTAATCAATTTGATCAGAGGTATATTTTTATTGGTGCCGAGGAACATGACCCAAGCCGCAGGTTTTTACAATACCTTACTTAAAGCAAATCAACCCGCTGTGTTGATAGAATCCTTAAATGGATACCGTATTAAAGAAAAAAAACCTAATAATTTAGGAGAATACTGTCTTCCTATTGGTGAAATTGAGGTCTTAAAAGAAGGCGCCGACATTACTTTAATTTCTTATGGTTCCACACTGAGAATCGTTCAAAATGTTGCTTTAACTTTGGAACACTACCATATCGATGCTGAGGTTATTGACATTCAAACATTAATTCCCTTTGACATAACTAAAGAAATCGGAAACAGCATTGCTAAAACCAATCGTTTATTGATTGTTGACGAGGATATGCCCGGGGGTGCCTCAGCTTATATATTGCAACAATTACTGGAAAAGCAAAATATCTTTCCACTTTTGGACAGCGAACCGAAACTACTAACGGCCAAAGAACACAGACCCCCTTACGCTGAAGACGGTGATTACTTCTCAAAACCTTCCTCAGATGATATTTTTGAAAGTGTTTACGAAATAATGCATGAGCACGACCCAGTGAAGTATCCAAAATTATAAGCTAAGCAGCAAATACCTTTACCAATAGGTCCTGCATGATTTCGTGTTGCTGCAAGGACTTTACTCCGACCCCTTTGCTTTTTAAATCCGCCTCTAAAATAAATGCTATGGCTTTACTGGATTGCTTTAGCGTAAATTTCTGCGATGCAGATTCATAATCTTTTACAAAATTAGGGCTGACACTCATCAGGGCTGCTGCTTTTGATTTGTTCTCAAGCCCATGATAAATCAATATTCGCCTGAAAAAATTATAACAACCCGAAATCGTCAATACCAAAGGATGATTTTTAGGATTTTCAGACATGTACTTAATAATTTTAATACATTGATGAAAATCACGCTTACCCATTGCCTTGTAGAGTTCAAAATTATTGTAGTCCTTACTAAAACCTATGTGCTGCTCAACATGCTGGGCATTGATTGTTGTGTTTGGGGTCAAAATGATCTTTAATTTGTCAATTTCTTTTTCAATTTTACTGAGGTCACTGCCCATAGACTCCGTTAAAATTTGCAGTGCATTTGCATCTATTTTAAACTGAGCCTCTTTCAATCGGGATGCAATCCATTGCCCTATTTGGCTTTCATAAAGAGTTTTTGTTTCCAAAACCACTCCATTTTTTTTGGCGGCCTTATACAGTTTTTTTCTTTTGTCAAATAATTTGAACTTATAGCAAAAAACAATAATGGTTTGGGGTTGCGGATGGGAGAGATAAGCTGCCAGTAGGTCGGTTGATTTATTTAAGTGCTGTGCCTCTCGAACAACAACCAAATGATGGGACGCGATCATAGGAAATCGTTTTGCGGACTCTATAATTTGAGATGATGTTACCTCCTTTCCATAGAACAGTGAATAATCGAATGACCGGGATGCCTCATCTACCAATTGTTCAGTAATCTTATTTTCAATTTTATCAATAAAATAGGGCTCCAAACCCGACAACAGATAGAATGGATTGTAGACACCGCCCTCCAAAGAGGACATTAACTGATTAAATTCCTGCATCTAAAAAAATAATATGCAATTTTGCACAATGATTAAACTTAATTTTCCCGATTATCAATATTCAATTAAAAGTAAGGAAAATAAATCCTATATTTTTGACCCAATAAGAAAAAAATGGTTGGTTTTAAATCCAGAAGAATGGGTCCGGCAAAATTGTGTTCAATTTTTGATCAATGAAAAAAAATACCCCATTGGATTATTACAAGTAGAAAAAAATATTGAGGTATTTAACACCAAGAAAAGGTACGATCTAGTGGTTTTTAATACCGAAAAAAAAATATCACTTCTGGTGGAATGTAAGTCACCTTCTGTAAAAATAACACAAGAGGTTTTTGACCAAATCGCACGATACAATACTGTAATTCAAAGCAAATACTTAATGCTTACAAACGGCTTCGATCATTTTTTTTATCAAATGGATTTTAAAGAGAAAAAATATATTTATTTGACTGATTTGCCCAAATATAATAGCCCAAAATGACAAAAATAGGTGTTGCCATATTAAATTGGAATGGGGAAGAATTGTTAAGGCTTTTTCTAAAATCAATTGTAGAAAATAGTACAGACGCCATTGTATATCTAATTGATAATGCCTCAAATGACGGCTCTGTTGCTTTTGTGAAAAATAGTTTTCCTGAAGTGAACATTGTACAATTGGACAAAAACTACGGCTATGCAGGGGGGTACAACAAAGGATTGATCAATATTGAAGAAGATATTCTGTGTTTGATAAACAATGACGTATTCGTCCCTCCTGGATGGTTAACCCCGTTTAAAAATCATTTCCAAAAAAATCCCCATACCGCAATCGCTCAACCGCACATCATGGATTTAAATCAACCCGATCTGTTTGAGTATGCAGGGGCTGCCGGAGGTTACATTGACCGTTTAGGATATCCCTATTGTCGGGGAAGGATATTCCACCATTTGGAAAAAGACCGAGGACAATACGATTTTGACCAGAAGGTATTTTGGGCCAGTGGAGCCTGTTTTTTCATCAGGAAAAATGTGTTTAACTCTCTGGGGGGGTTCGACGAAGATTTTTTTGCCCACATGGAGGAAATCGATTTGTGCTGGAGAGCACAAAACGAAAATCACGATATATATTCCTTATTTGAGACCAAAGTACAGCATAAGGGTGGCGGGACGCTAAAAATATCTCCAAAAAAAACCTTTTATAATTTCAGAAATTCCCTCTATCTATTGGTTAAAAACCTGCCCGAAAAAAGAAATCAAAGAATCTTTGAGCGTTTGTTTATGGACGGGATAGCACTCTTGTTTTTTATTTTTCAGTTAAAAATATTTTCTGCCTTTACTGTTATAAAAGCTCATTTTTATTTTTACAAGCACATTTTTATAATGAATAAAAAAAGATCAAAAAAAGCTGGTAGAACCCGTTATTACAAAGAAACTCATCTTCCGTTTCGTTTTTTTATAAAGAACAAAAAGATTTTATAGTCACCTTGCTTTTTTAACATTTTATATTACTTTTACGGGTGATTAACAAAACATACAACCAAATAAAATGAAAAAATATATTGCTAAAGCCACAATAATTGCTGTTTTGCTCTCCTCATGTGTTTCTCAACAGAAATACACTGAACTTGAGGCTCTTCAACAAGACACAAAAAATCTTTTAGACAGTGCTACGGTAAAATTGAATACTTGTAATGAAGATAAGGAAGCTGCCGAGGCCCGATTGGCTACATTGCAGGAAAGGGTTAATTTCCTTCAAGCCAACAACCAAGACTTGATCAATAACATAGGTAACCTTACTACGCTATCTCAAAAAGGTGCTGAAAACTTAGAAAAGTCCTTGGAAAGTATGAAAGAAAAGGACATTAGAATTCAAACCATGCAGGAAGCTGTTACCAAAAAAGATTCTGTAACCCTCGCATTGGTTACCAGTCTTAAGGGTGTGCTTGGCAATATAAGCGATGAAGATATTGAAATCAACGTAGAGAAAGGTGTGGTCTATGTATCCATTTCTGACAAACTATTATTTAGAAGCGGAAGCTATACCGTCACCAATAAAGCCAAAGAAGTTTTAGGTAAGGTTGCGAAAGTGGTAAATGAAAAACCAGACATTGAGTTTATGGTTGAAGGACACACAGACAATGTACCGATTAAAATCGATGGTATCGATGATAACTGGGACTTGAGTGTAAAACGTGCTACTTCTGTTATCAGGATTTTACAAAACGAGTATGATGTAAGTCCTGAAAGAATGACTGCAGCCGGTCGCAGCTACTACATGCCGCTTGTCGACAACGACAACGCTGCCAACAGAGCTAAGAACAGAAGAACCAGAATCGTGGTTCTTCCAAAACTCGATCAGTTCTATGACTTGATACAACAAGGCATGCAATAATTATTGCACTGTTTTCTAAAAAGCACTCTTTCTAGGGTGCTTTTTTTTATAATAAATTTAAATCTCCCTTGCCTGCTCTTAAAATTTCCTGGGAAGTCCCGCATAGATCTACAATTGTGGAGGGAATGTTCCCCCCAAACCCATCGGCCAACATCAAATCTATTTTATCCTGCCACCGGTCAAAGATTATCTCTGGGTCTGTTGTGTAGTCCAGTATTTCATCTTCATCATGTAATGAAGTCGTGATGAGGGGAACTTCAATAAAATCCATCAATGAGTTCAGGATGGGATGAAAAGCCATTCTAACACCAATCGATTTTCTTTTTTCAAAAGGCTTGTGCAACTTTAGCGCAGGAAGGATAAAGGTATATGGACCTGGTAAACAGCGTTTTAATAGCTTAAAAGTAGAATTGTTTAATGGTTTGACGTATTTTGACAAATCGCTATAATCTCTTATAAAAAAACTAAAAGAGGCCTTTTCCAAACGAACGGCTTTCAGGTCTGCCAAGCGCTGCAGTCCAAGGATGTTGTTACTCAAACACCCCAGGGCATAAACAGTATCGGTAGGATAGATGATCACGCCCCCTTCTCCGAGGGTCTTTGCTGCTTGTGCAATCAATTTCAAATTGGGATTGGAGTTGTAGAATTGTAAAACTGCTCCCATCAGTCTTTGACTTTTAACTTAGCAAAACGCAAAAGCAAATGTTTTTGTCCTACCCCTTTAAAATCGATTAGTGCTTTTTTATCATTTCCCTTCCCTTCGATGGCGATTACTTCTCCATATCCAAATCGGGAATGTTCAACCCTTTTCCCTATTTCCAAGCCGATTATCTCCTGGAAGAAATCAGAGGTACCACTTGTGTCAGAGACTTTGATTTTCCTCAGTTTACCCAATTGGTTTTGGCTGGGTGCAGTGTTGGTTTTGGTGGTGCTTCCCAACGGTAGATTGACTTTTTTGGGAGAGTGATATCCTCCAAAAACACCTTTGTCTATCATTGGTTTAAAGACATAGTCGTCTTTTGGAATAATATAATCGAGGTATTTTTCATCAATTTCCTCTATAAAACGACTGGGTTCGGCATCCACCAATTTCCCCCAGCGATATCGCGATAAAGTATAGGTGAGTACGGCTTTTTGCTCGGAACGCGTTAGCGCTACATAAAAAAGACGCCGCTCTTCCTCCAGCTCGCTTCTTGTGTTTAAGCTGAGCGCAGACGGAAACAAATCCTCCTCCATTCCTACTATAAAAACCACAGGAAACTCTAGTCCCTTGGACAAGTGAATCGTCATTAGGTAAACGAAATCCTCATCTCCCTCTGTTTCGGTATCAAAATCCGTAGCCAAAGCAACGTCTTCCAAAAATTCACTTAAGTTGCCTTTTGCATCTGCCAATTCTTTTTGACCTTCAACAAAATCTCGTATACCATTAAGTAGCTCCTCAATATTTTCGACCTTAGAGACCCCTTCCGGCGTTCCGTCTTTTTTTAATTCCAAAACTAATCCACTCTTTTTGATGACCAAATCAGCTATTTCAAAGGCGTTCGAATTTTCATTTTCAATTTTTAAACTCAAAATTAAATCTACAAAGCCTTCAATTTTTTTTAAGGTACCTGAATTCAATCCTAAGTTCAGTTGTGAGGCCCTCTTAAGGGTTACAAAAAGGGAAAGATCATTTTGCTTGGCACCAATAATCAGCTTATCCATAGTAGTCTGTCCAATTCCACGAGCAGGATAATTGAGGACGCGTTTAAGGCTTTCTTCATCTTTCGGGTTAATAAGCAATCGCAAATAGGCCAAAAGGTCTTTTATTTCCTTTCTCTGATAAAAAGAGAGCCCACCATATATTCGGTAAGGGATGTCTCGCTTTCGCAAAGCGTCTTCTATGGCTCTGGATTGGGCGTTGGTGCGGTAAAGAATTGCGAATTCTCCATTTTGTCGCTGCTCTTGCATTTTCAACTCAAAGATCTGCGCTGCCACTTCCCTGCCCTCGTCTGCGTCTGTATTGCAACGTTGCACCTTTATTTTGCTCCCTTCAAGGTTGGAGGTCCACACCACCTTTTCGATTTTATTTTTATTGTGACTAATGATTGAATTCGCTGCGTTTACAATATTTTTGGTCGAGCGGTAATTTTGCTCCAACCTGTATAATTTTACACCATCGTAATCCTTTTGGAAATTGAGAATGTTGTTGATGTTTGCCCCGCGAAATCCATAAATACTCTGTGCGTCGTCGCCAACAACACAGATATTTTGGAATTTATCGGATAATGCTCTCACAATCAGGTATTGGGAATGGTTGGTGTCTTGGTACTCATCGACAAGGATGTAGCGAAAGCGGTCTTGATATTTAGCCAAAACCGAGGGATGCATGTTTAGTAACTCGTTTGTTTTCAGTAGCAGGTCGTCAAAATCCATAGCGCCAGCCTTAAAACAACGATCTACATATTCTTTGTAAATCTCCCCTATTTTAGGACGCCGGGAGAGCAGGTCGGCCTCCTGTAAATCAGGGTCGTTAAAATAAGCTTTTACCGTAATCAGACCGTTTTTAAATGATGAAATCCTGTTTCGAATCTGTTTGAACTTGTAAACATCTTTGTCCAATCCCATTTCCTTTATGATAGATGCGATCAATCGCCCGCTATCTTGTGTATCATAGATGGTAAAGTCCCTGGGGAAACCTAATTTATCCGCCTCCTGCCTTAAAATCCTGGCAAATACAGAATGAAACGTACCCATCCATAGATTTTTGACTTCTCCCTCGCCCACCAATGAGGCGATTCGGGCTTTCATCTCCCGAGAGGCTTTGTTGGTAAAAGTTAATGCTAGTATGGAAAAAGCATCTACTCCTTGATCCATCAAATGGGCAATACGAAAAGTCAAAACACGCGTTTTACCAGAGCCCGCCCCAGCAATTACCATCAATGGTCCATCCTTGTGGAGCACGGGTGCTAATTGTGATTCATTAAGCTCTTCTAGGTAATTGGAAGCGGTATCATTCACATTTTAAAATTAATGTAATATTTAAAAAACTATAAAGCCTAAATACTATAGTTATCCACAGCTTTATACTGTTCTATGTTTACTTTACGTAATAAATTCAATGTGCTTCGAAAGCTATTTATCTTAAATTTATGGAAGTTGTGAACAATTCAAATTGAATCTTTCTTAAATCAATTATTTTAGAGTGATTATGGATGTACTGCAAACTCCAATTGAATACTTAAAAGGTGTTGGTCCAAATAGAGCCAATATGCTCAAGCAAGAATTAAACATCTTTACTTTCCAGGATTTACTGCATTTTTTCCCCCATCGATACATCGACCGATCGACTTTCTTCAAAATCAAAGACCTGCCCGAAAACTCCTCTGAAGTTCAGATCAAAGGAAGGGTAATCAAAACTAAACTGGTATCTCAAAAAAGAGGGAAACGACTGGTAGCCACTTTTTCGGATGGAGAAAACAATATGGAGCTGGTCTGGTTCAGAGGCCACCAGTGGATCAAAGAAAGTTTAAAATTAAATACAGATTATGTGATTTTTGGTAGGCTGAATTGGTATGGAAAGTGGCCAAATATACCCCACCCTGAAATGGAAATAGAAGAACATTTCAACAAGGGCTTTTCAAAAAAGCTACAGGCCGTTTACCCCAGTACCGAAAAACTACTATCGAAAGGCATTTCCCAAAGGGTCACGATCAAAATGATGGAGGAACTGTTGCGCACCCTTAAAAATCCCTTTCTTGAAACCTTAACGGAAAATTTACTAAACACTTATCATTTTATTGATAAAAACGAAGCCCTTAAAAACATTCATTTCCCAATAGATCAAAACACCCTGACTGCAGCTCAAAACCGGCTGAAATACGAGGAACTGTTCTACTTACAACTTCAGTTATTGATGAAAAATCTACAACGAAAACAAAAAATTAAAGGTTTTGTTTTTCAAAAAGTAGGTGCTCATTTTAATAACTTTTTTGAGTATCATTTGCCTTTTGATCTCACCGAAGCACAAAAAAAAGTGGTCAGAGAAATACGAAAAGATACAGGAGATGGAAAACAGATGAATCGCTTGTTGCAAGGAGATGTTGGCTCGGGAAAAACCATTGTCGCCGTTTTGACGATGTTGATCGCAGCAGATAACGGTTTTCAATCTTGCTTGATGGCACCAACAGAAATATTAGCAAAACAACATTTTCAATCCCTAAAATCCTTGATTGGTGACCTGGGAATCTCGGTGGCATTGTTAACTGGTAGCTCCACCAAGAAAGAAAGAGAAGAACTCGCCTTCGCCCTAGAGGAGGGATCTTTGGACCTGCTTATTGGAACACATGCTGTAATTGAAGATCGTGTAAAGTTTAAAAACTTGGGCTTGGCAGTGGTAGATGAACAACACCGTTTTGGTGTGGCCCAAAGGGCAAAATTGTGGCGTAAGAATAAAATCCCCCCACATGTTCTCGTAATGACGGCCACACCCATACCCAGAACTTTGGCCATGAGTGTATATGGAGATTTAGACATCTCTGTCATCGATGAACTTCCTCCTGGAAGAAAACAGGTTAAAACCTATCACCGTTATGACAGCAATCGCCTCAAAGTTTTTAAATTTCTGAGCGATGAAATTGAAAAAGGAAGACAGATTTATATAGTCTATCCCCTAATCCAAGAATCAGAAAAAATGGATTACAAGGACCTGATGGATGGTTACGAGAGTATTTCTCGAGCCTTTCCCGCTCCAAAATATCAAATCAGTATCGTTCATGGAAAAATGAATACCAAGGATAAGGATTATGAAATGGACCGATTCCTTAAAAAACAAACCCAAATCATGGTCGCCACCACAGTGATAGAAGTAGGGGTCAACATCCCAAATGCCTCAGTGATGGTCATAGAGAGTGCTGAACGGTTTGGACTTTCACAACTTCACCAGTTAAGGGGACGTGTCGGGCGCGGAAACGACCAAAGTTATTGCGTTCTGATGAGCAGTCACAAATTGAGCAATGAAGCAAAAACCCGATTGGAAACCATGACAGCAACGACTGATGGTTTTAAAATTGCAGAGGTAGATTTAAAGCTGAGGGGACCCGGAGACCTTATGGGTACCCAGCAAAGTGGAATCTTACAGCTTAAAATAGCAGACATTATTAAGGACAATCAATGGCTTAAAACAGCGCGTAGCGATGCACATCAACTGCTGAGAGAGGATCCTCAATTGAATGCCCAAAGCAATTTGCGCCTAAAACAAACATTGGCAAAAATGAAAACCTATCAAAACATATGGAATTATATTAGTTAAGAAAAAACCTTTTACTTAGATTGTTATCTTTGCGCTTTGATTTAAAAGTCTCTTACACCCGATGAAAATATCATATAATTGGATCAAACAATTCCTGAAAATTGACCTTCATCACGATGAGGTTGCTGAAATACTGACTGACTTGGGGTTAGAGGTTGAGGGGATTAGTGTTTATGAATCTGTAAAAGGGGGGCTTGCTGGAGTTGTGGTAGGCGAAGTCACAGCATGTGACCAGCATCCTAATGCAGACCGTCTAAAGTTAACACAGGTAGATCTTGGTGGAGTCCAAGTTCCTATTGTTTGTGGCGCGCCAAATGTTGCAAAAGGACAAAAAGTCGCTGTCGCTAGCGTGGGAACATCTCTTTACGATGCCTCGGGAAAAGCTTTTGAAATCAAGAAAAGCAAAATAAGGGGCGAGCTAAGCCAGGGAATGATTTGCGCTGAAGATGAACTCGGATTGGGCGATGCTCACGAGGGTATTATGGTACTGGATCCTAATCTAGAAAATGGTACCCCTTGCAGCCAAGTATTTGATATAGAAACCGATCGAGTTTTTGAAATTGGACTAACACCCAATCGTGCGGATGCCATCAGTCATATGGGGGTAGCCAGAGATTTAAGGGCTTACTTTCTATATAAAAACATCTCTCACAAATGGTATTCACCACCCACGGACCGTTTTAATATAATTGCCTCTGACAAAAAGTTTAGCGTGGCGGTGGAAGATGTAAAAAAAGCGCCAAAATATGTCGGAGTAAACATTTATGGACTAAAAATTGGTCCCTCGCCGATCTGGCTACAAAACAGATTGAAAGCCTTGGGAATAGCCCCTAAAAATAATGTCGTAGACATAACAAATTATGTACTTCACGACCTTGGGCAACCCCTTCACGCTTTTGATCTCAATAAAATTGAAGAGGGCATCATCGTCAAAACTGTCAAGAAAAACACCTCTTTTACCACCCTCGACGGGGTAAAGCGAAATTTGGATGAGGAGGACCTTATGATCTGTGATCATGAAAAACCACTGTGCTTGGCGGGGATCTATGGTGGCTTGGATTCTGGAGTGAGCGAAAACACCGAAAGTATATTTTTGGAAAGTGCCTATTTCGACCCTGTAAGCATAAGAAAAACTGCCAAAAGACATGGACTTAATACAGATGCCTCTTTTCGGTTTGAAAGGGGAATAGACCCTGAAATAACAACACATGCACTAAAATTGGCCGCTAACCTAATCACCGAAATCGCCGGGGGTACTGTAGAAGGTGAAATACACGAAATCATCCAAGATATACCAGAAAAGTCAAAGTTCATGTTGCATTATGATCTGATTAGTAACACAGTAGGGCAAGAAATATCTAAAGATGTGATTTCAATGATTTTAAACGGTCTTGAAATTGACATAATCTCCTCGACAGAAGAGGCCATATTGGTTGAAATTCCTTTGTACCGTGTTGATGTCACCCGCCCTGCGGATGTCATCGAGGAAATTCTCAGGGTATATGGGTACAACAACATTGCAACATCCAAGGTATTGCAGAGCAATGTGCCCGAGTTTAATCCTTTTGACGATCATCAAGTCGCAGAAAAAATTTCAAATCAATTGGTGGGACTTGGTTTTAACGAAATAATGAACAACTCCATAACTACCCCTCAATATGAAGGAATTTCCCAGAGTATCAAATCAATTGAGGTAGTTAATATTATTAATCCCTTGGGAAAAGAACTTTCTCAAATGAGAACTTCTTTACTTCCAGGAGTTTTAGGAGTAATCGCCTTTAACCTGAATCGCCAATCAAAATCGCTGAAGCTATTTGAGTTGGGTAAAATTTATAGTCATGACAAAAATAATGGGGTACAAACCGGTTTTGGAGAGGAGAAACACATTGCCTTGGCATTGACTGGACCAGTTTATGAGGAGCACTGGGACACCAACCACCCCCCCCAAACCTTCTATTATTTCAAAGGGATTATTGAAGCAATACTTCCCAACAGCAGTGGACAACTTTGGGAAGAAAGCCAAAGTAAAAAAGATATTTTTTCCGATGGATTACAATATACCTTGGCCGGAAAAGAGCTCCTAAATTTTGGATATGTAAAACGAGAAATTCTGAGTCAATTTGAAGTGAATCAAGAAGTACTCTACGCAGAATTCAATTTCAATGAAATGGCCCATGCCATAAGAAACAATAACATCAAGTTTACAGAAACACCAAAATTCCCAGGGGTTAGAAGAGATTTTGCCTTATTACTAAACAGTGATGTTTCATTTGATTCTTTAAAGAGTTTAGCTTTATCTACTGAAAAAAAGATATTAAAAAAAGTAGCTCTTTTTGATGTATATGAGGGCGATAAGCTTCCTGAGGGAAAAAAATCATACGGCGTCAGTTTTTATTTTCAGGACCACAAAAAAACATTAACCGACCAATATGTGGATAAAGTAATGGGTAAGTTGCAAAAACAGTTTGAGAAAGAACTTGGAGCAAAACTGCGTTAACAGGCTGTTTAAAACTGTTTTCATTTTTGACTGTTGTTTTAACCTATTTTTTTGCTAATTTTACAATTCGAAAAGATATATGATGATGAATTTACTTCCTCCCACTCAAATTGACCGTATTTTAGAGAAAGTTTCCCAGCAAGGTACTTTTGATCCTAAAGAGTTTTTGAAAAGTGCTGAACC
>MDTG01238530.1_pt1 | contig 20027 bp, 4 predicted proteins | sample 811421 | NCBI WGS metagenome assembly MDTG01 (sample SAMN05326645, study PRJNA326480) | marine metagenome | isolation source: seawater | place: Pacific Ocean: South East | collected 2011
GGTGAGCAAGTGCAGCAAGATTTTCAAATGCTTGATCAAGACAAAAATGGTCTTCTTACAAAATCTGAACTTCATGCTCATCCCGAGCTTGCTGGCACATTTAGAGAAATAGATCTGAATGAAAACAATGATGTTGATATGGATGAATTTTTAATATATCGCAGCGAAGCCACGGCAGCTGGAAAACAAGAAAAAAGTTCTGATAACGACATGATGAAGTAAAGCGCTAATAATTTGATCTGATGGCTGACTTACGACCAACTATCAGATCAAATCTGAGCGACTAAAAATCAAGTTTATTTGTTGACAACTTCCTGAAGTTTGATCGAATCTTCACTTAAAAGCTGCGTAATTTCGCTTAGATTTTTTGTTGACTCTAATAAAAGCTCGACAGATTCAGCATTACCTAGGGTAATTTTATTTACGTTGTCTGTTGCATGAGATACACCACTCATATTCTCATTAAGTTTGTTAATTACAACAGACACATTATGTATTTGTTGTGAAACGTTGTTTACGGACTCGGCTGTATTTTCCAATATACTTGCAGAGCGCATAACAAGTTCAACGCCTTCATCAATATCGACAGAGCCTTTTTTAATCACGTCGGCTATTTCTTGGGCTGATTCATCGCATCGTATAGATAATGTACGTATTTCATCCGCTACGACGGCGAAACCTCTTCCTCTATCTCCAGCTCTGGCTGCTTCGATAGTTGCATTAAGGGCAAGTAAATTGGTTTGGCTAACGATACCTGAAATAACCTGAATAACATCTTCAATCTTAGAAAAGCTGATTTTTATTTTATCCATGCTTTGAGTCGTTTTGGTCATCGAGTCGGCTGTTGTTGTTACGTTGCTCACAGTTTGCCGTGTAACAGTCTCCATGTTATTTACGATTTGAAAAGTCTCAGATAAAGTCTTTTTAGTGTTTCCAACTGTTTCAGTAATCTCATGTGCAGCATCAACCTGTGAGCCAGCGCCAACTTTTATCGAGCCACTGTTTTTACTCATATCTTTGATATTTTCAACTAAAGCACTTGTTGAGCGTGCAAGTAAAGAGCATGTTTGTTTAGCTTCATCTAGTATTTCACTCAATCGTGAAGCAGAGTTATTTGATTTTTCTGCAAACTCTTCACTTCGTTTTTTCGCTACTAAAGCATCATTCAATGATTCTTGACGGATTTTAAACGCATAGCTTTGTGCAAGCCAAATAATGATCATTGGAAGTAAAAAACCAGAATATGTATCGATCTTCTTTTGTTCTGGTGTAAATTCAAATGTGTTTGATACTAGCTCAATACCATTTCTGTCGGTATAAATAATCAAAAGTACCGAGAAAAATGAGATTAAGAACCAAATTAATCCTGACTGCCTATTAGCGAGTAGATAGGCTATACACACCAACGCAGGCATCCAATAAATATGTGCGCTGTCAATTCCTCCAAGGCTGAATATCATATTGATACCATGCGGATAAGTCGCAAACATCACTAAGTTTGCAACAACAACGGGAGGAACCTTCTTTCTAACGCAAGTACTCGATAAAAGTAATACCACAATACTAAACAAAGACGTATATACCAGTGGTTGAAAATCAAGCTTCGCCCATTTTATAACGCTATAAACCATTACAAGGATTGCCACGAAGTTAAAATAAAGAAGTAAACGGTAATGGATCGCTTCTTCTTTTTGCAGGGTTGCATTTCTTGGTAAGAAAAAAGCAATGAAGTGTTCGACGGGGTTTAGCATAAAATAATGTGTTTCCAGTATATTTATTATTATGTGCAAAAATATGGGTTTATGTCGTCCTATTCGATTATTAAATGATAGTACGTTAAAACAGATTCTGCCTAGTAAAGACTCTTTTCTATTTTTTAATTTAAAAAATAATAAAAAATATTGGACAGATAGAGTAGTTCTGCACATAATACTGACTATCTATACAGTATTTTATAAAAGAAAAATTTGGAGGCTTCAAATGGAAGACAACAAGAAAAAAGCACTTAGTGCAGCATTGTCACAAATCGAACGTCAGTTTGGTAAAGGCGCCGTAATGAAAATGGGCGACCACCCAAGAGAAGCTATTCCGTCTGTCTCTACTGGTTCATTAGGACTAGATATTGCGCTTGGTATCGGCGGCCTACCTTATGGCAGAATTGTTGAAATATATGGGCCTGAGAGTTCAGGTAAAACCACTTTAACGCTCCAAGTGATTGCTGAAGCTCAAAAGCAAGGTAAAACTTGTGCGTTTGTCGATGCAGAACACGCGTTGGATCCAATTTATGCTGAAAAGCTAGGTGTTAATGTTGACGAGCTTCTTGTTTCGCAACCCGATACAGGCGAACAAGCATTGGAAATTACAGATATGTTGATTAGATCTGGCGCCGTTGATGTACTGATTGTTGACTCTGTTGCTGCGCTAACACCAAAAGCTGAAATTGAAGGTGATATGGGTGATAGCCACATGGGTCTACAGGCTCGCTTAATGTCTCAAGCTCTACGTAAAATTACAGGCAATATCAAAAATGCTAATTGCTTATGTATATTTATTAATCAGATACGTATGAAAATAGGGGTCATGTTTGGCAACCCTGAAACCACGACAGGTGGTAACGCGCTTAAATTTTATGCGTCAGTGCGTTTAGATATTAGAAGAACAGGCGCGGTTAAGCAGGGTGATGAAATTATCGGTAATGAAACGCGAGTTAAGGTAGTCAAAAACAAAGTTTCTCCACCTTTTAAGCAAGCTGAGTTCCAAATCTTATATGGCCAAGGTATCTACCACATGGGCGAGATCATTGAATTGGGCGTCAAAGATGGCATTGTTGATAAGGCGGGCGCTTGGTATAGCTATAATGGTGAAAAGATAGGACAAGGGAAAGCAAATGCTGCAAATTACCTTTCAGAGCACCCAGAAAAAGCTGAAGAAATCGAAAAGCTAATTCGTGATAAATACATGCCTAAACTTCCAAGTAAAAATCAGGATGAATCACCTGAATTACAATTAGAAGTTTAATTTAAACGAATATTTCCTTCAGCCACTGCGTGTTTATTGAGCTTTATATAAGAGCAAATTGAGGCAGAGGCGATTAAATTTTAGAGTTGCTGCAGGTAGTTAGGTTTATGGAAAAATCTAACTACCTCTTTTTTTTGTTACTTCTTTTGTGGCGTTAATGTTTGTAAAAGGTCACCTATCTCGTTTATTTTCCCATCAATTGTTTTACTAGAGAGTTCAAATTTAAGTTTAGTTGCGCCTTCTAGTTTGTATTTGATAGGGTCTTTCTGAACTAGCTGCACAATGACTAAAGGATCTACTAAGGTAGACTTTTTGAATTCAATTTTTCCAGATGTTTCTCCTGAATCTATTTTTGCAATGCCTATTTTATCTGCGGCAAGTTTTAATTCAGTTTGTTTAAATAAGTTTTTAATTTGATCTGTTAGCATGCCAAACCGATCTATCATTTCAACTTGTATGTCTTTCAGCTCTGACGATTTTTTAGCATTGGCTATTCGTTTATACAACACCAAACGCATATGTACATCTGGAAGGTAATCATCAGGTATAAGTGCTGGTATTCTTAAATTAATTTCTGCGCCATGGAAACTGGCAGTTAAGTCAAGATCTTTTCCATCCTTTAATGATTGAACCGCTTGTTCAAGAAGCTCCATATAGAGTGTGAAACCTATATTTTGTATTTGCCCACTTTGTTCTTCGCCTAACAACTCGCCAGCACCACGTATTTCTAGATCGTGAGTTGCTAGCATAAATCCTGCGCCAAGATCTTGAGAAGCCACAATAGCTTCTAACCTCTTTTCAGCATCTTTTGTTAATTTTTTAGTACTAGGTGTCATTAAATATGCGTAAGCTTGATGATGAGACCGGCCAACTCTTCCACGTAATTGGTGAAGCTGTGCCAAGCCAAATTTATCAGCACGATCGATCATGATGGTGTTGGCGTTTGGTATATCAATACCTGTTTCAATAATGGTAGAGCATACTAAGACGTTATGACGTTGATGATAAAAGTCTGACATAGCTGCCTCTAACTCTCTTTCTCTCATCTGACCATGCGCTACAGAGACCCTAGCTTCTGGTACTAGCTTCTGAAGAAAATTAGCTTCTTTTTGGATATTTTTAACGTCGTTAAATAAATAATAAACTTGCCCGCCTCTGAGTAACTCCCTCAACAGAGATTCTTTGATGAGAGCATCTTCTCTCTCTCTGACAAATGTTTTAACTGAAAGTCGTTTGGCTGGGGGCGTTGCAATGATGGAGAGATCTCGAATACCGCCCATTGCCATATTAAGTGTACGTGGAATAGGTGTAGCCGTCAGATTTAGAATATCAATATCGGCACGTAATGCTTTAATTTTCTCTTTTTGTTGAACGCCAAAACGGTGCTCCTCATCGATAATGAGTAAGCCTAAATCTTTAAATTTAATATCGCCTTGTATAAGCTTATGCGTTCCAACAATGATATCTGTTTTTCCTTCAGATATTCTTTTAAGTGTATCTGATTGCTCTTTACTTGAGTTGAAGCGAGATAATACGTCTACTTTGACGGCTGTGCCTGCAAATCTATCCTGAAAAGATTCATAATGTTGCTGTGCTAGAAGCGTTGTCGGTACAAGTATAGCGACTTGTTTTCCTGAATAGGTTGCTATAAAAGCTGCACGCATGGCAACTTCTGTTTTACCAAATCCTACGTCACCACAAACTAATCTGTCCATTGGCTGGGTGCGAGTAAGGTCGTGTTTAACCGCTTCTATTGCTGTCAACTGATCTTGCGTTTCTTCAAAGGGGAATTGAGCACAAAAAGCTCGATAAGCTTCACCTGGGTTCTCGTGTTTGAAACCCTTTCTGGCTTCTCGTTTTGCATAAACCTCTAATAGCTCGGCAGCTGTGTCACGGATTTTCTCCATTGCTTTTTGTTTAGCGACACTCCATTTTTCTGTACCTAAGCGATGTAGTGGCGCTAAAGACTCATCTGTTCCGCTGTATCGAGAAATTAAATGTAGTGAAGACACAGGTACATATAATTTAGCTTCATTTGCATACTCAAGCATCAAAAATTCGTCAACTTGATCTCCCACTTGAATAATTTCTAGGCCACGATAGCGACCAACGCCATGATCTATATGAACAACTGGCGAACCGAGTGATAGTTCTGTGAGGTTTTTAACAACATTTTCGGCAATGTCATTGCTTTTCTTACGACGCCTTTTTTGAATGACACGTTTACCAAATAACTCTGTTTCAGAGATGATTTGAAGCTTAGTTTCTTGGTCGGCAAAACCGTGGGACACTCTTCCGACCATCAAATAGCTTTGCTTTGAATTGATATTATCTTGTGAGTTTAACGCTTCGAAATCATTCGCTCTATTCGTTTTTAAATGGTACTTATTTAACAACTCACCGATAACTTCTTGTCTACCATTTGACTCAGCGATAATTATTGTAGTGCCATCAAACGCGTTTATTGCAGTTTTGAGTTTTGACGTCGGGTCAGAAATGCTGTCATCAATCGATACTTCAGTTATGTTGTCAAAACGTAAATTTAATTTTCCTGCTGAGTCCTCACAGGTTTTCGAAGTAATACTAATTCTTGAGTACTGCTTAAGTGTTTGGAAAAATGCTTCTGCCGGAATAAATAATTCAGTGGGTGCTAAAATAGGCCTTTGAATGTCATGACGCCTTTCTTCGTACCTATGTTGAAAATCTTCCCAAATATGTGAAATTGTTTCGTTTAGTTCTGTGGGGGTGATGACTAATGTATTGTCGGGTAAATAATCAAATAAAGTTGATGTATCTTCAAAAAAAAGAGGAGAATAGTACTCTATACCATGAGGCTTTATGGCATCTTTAATATTTCTGATAAGTGGCGAGCTAACCGCTGCATTTGGGAACCTTTCCAGCCACTTGTTCCTGAATTTTAATCGGCTGTCGGCATCCCAAGGAAACTCATTGGCTGGGAGTATTTCGAGCTTGTCCAATTTTTCTTTTGATCGCTGATTCTCAGGATCGAAACTTCTCAAGCTATCTATTTCATCATCAAATAATTCTATTCTAACCGGCAACTCTGAACCCATTGGGTATAGGTCAAAGATGGCGCCTCTCACTGTAAACTCACCATGTTCATAAACTGTGTCGACATATCGATAGCCGACTGATTCAAGCTGTGTTCTATAATGGCCAATATCAAACTGCTGACCTAAAGCGAGCGTTAATGAATGGCTTTGAAGGAATGACTTGGGCGCAACTCTGTTAAGCAAAGTTGAAATAGGTAAAACTAGAATGCCTTTTTTTACGAATGGAAGTTGGCTTAAGGTCTTAAGCCGCTGTGAAATAATGTCTTCATGAGGTGAAAACGTATCGTAAGGTAATGTCTCCCAATCAGGAAAGATAAGAATATTATCTGTGTTTCCCTGATAAAACTTAAGACTTTGCTCTATTTCAATAGCTTGTTGCGTATCAGACGTTATGCACAGGCAAAAACGATCGAGGTTATGAAGTAATTGTTTTAAAAAATAACTTGTTGCGCCATTAGGGATTTGACCAAAAAAACGATGGTCTGACGCTTTACTAGGAAGGTTTGATTGGATTTTTTCTTGCAGGAAATTGGTATTTTGCATATTTAAAGAAAGATCAGCCTGAAAAATTTTTCAGGCATAATAGCGTTGGGCGCAATCTTTTGCACCTTGATTAGAAAAATTTCTAAACTCTTCTAATTTCTAAAGTGATTTTAGGTCTTTTCAATGCCTTTTTAGATATCAGGTCTTGTAAGCCAGATTTTTATTGTACTCAATTTGTGACATAATACGCGCCAAAATTTTTCTCTCTTTTAAGTTAGGGTGCTCACTTGTTAACAACTGCAAATATCACGATGCAATTTGGCGCAAAGCCACTATTTGAAAATGTTTCCGTTAAATTCGGTGATGGAAATCGCTATGGTTTAATTGGCGCGAATGGATGTGGTAAGTCCACTTTCATGAAAATACTAGGGGGCGATCTAGAACCTAGTTCAGGTAATGTGTCAAAAGACCCTAATGAACGTTTAGGTAAATTGAAACAGGATCAGTTTGCTTATGAGTCATTTAATGTTGTAGATACCGTTATTATGGGGCATGCAGAGCTTTGGGCGATCAAATCTGAAAGAGATGCTATCTATGCAAAGCCTGAAATGACTGAAGAAGATGGCATAAGAGCAGGTGAACTTGAAGCAGAGTTTGCAGAAATGGATGGTTATACAGCCGAATCAAGAGCAGGAGAGTTATTAATTGGTGTTGGTATTCCTGTTGAACAGCATTTTGGGCCAATGAGTGAAATTGCACCTGGCTTCAAATTAAGAGTTTTATTGGCACAAGTGTTGTTTTCTGAGCCAGATGTCATGTTGCTAGATGAACCTACCAACAACCTGGATATAAATACGATTCGTTGGCTGGAAGGAGTCCTAAACGAGCGCAATTGCACGATGATAATTATTTCGCATGATAGACACTTTCTTAACAGTGTTTGTACCCATATGGCCGATCTTGATTATGGCGAACTACGTTTGTTTTCAGGTAATTATGATCAGTATATGACGGCCTCTACGCAGGCTCGAGAGCGCTTGCTTGCAGACAATGCTAAGAAGAAAGCGCAAATTGCCGAATTAAAATCGTTTGTTAGCCGCTTCTCAGCAAATGCTTCTAAATCTAAGCAAGCGACATCGCGAGCTAAACAAATAGACAAAATTCAACTTGATGATGTAAAGCCATCTAGCAGACAAAATCCTTATATTATTTTTAATCAAGAGAAAAAACTGCACCGCTTGGCTTTAGAGGTTGAAGGTCTTGAAAAATCTTATGATGAAGTGTTGTTCAAAGATTTGAATTTAATGGTTGAAGTTGGTGAACGTATCGCCATTATCGGCCCTAATGGTATTGGTAAAACCACGTTGTTGCAGTGTTTGACTGAAAATGTTCCATCTACAAATGGAATGATTAAATGGTCCGAAAACTCGACGATTGGCTACTACGCGCAAGATCATGCACATGAGTTTCAAGAAGATATTACTCTTCTTGACTGGATGAAGCAGTGGGGTAAAGAAGGGGATGACGAACAAGTTATTCGAGGTATACTTGGTCGCTTATTGTTTTCTCAAAATGACATTGCTAAATCTGTAAAGGTTATTTCAGGTGGTGAGCAGGGGAGGATGCTCTTTGGTAAAATAATGTTGCAAGAGCCCAATATCCTTATTATGGATGAGCCAACAAACCACCTTGATATGGAATCTATAGAGTCGCTAAATCTCGCGCTCGAAAATTATGAAGGTACACTTTTGTTTGTCAGTCATGATAGAGAGTTTGTTTCTTCACTTGCGACAAGAATTATTGAGCTGACGCCCAAGGGTATCGTCGATTTTAATGGCTCTTATGATGAATATTTAGCAAGTCAGGCCTAAGAGTTTTAATGACGCATGAAATAAATATGTATTAACCTCTCAATCTGAAGCATAAATCGTTATGCTTCAGTTCTTTTAGTGTCTTAGTTCACGCTTCCAAACTACTTCATTTGTAAGACTTTTTCGGATTTTGTAGCATAAAGATAATTACTGTAATTGTTTTTTACTTTATTGGTATTTCCCGCTCTGTTGCCCGACATGGAAAAGTGCAATTCATATGATAAATAAAACCTATAAGATCTTTGCTTTATTTCTTATTTTAATTACTTCTCAGCTAATTATTTCTTGTTCTGAAGGGGATAGAGGCTTTGTGGCTTTACCACAAGAACCCGAGCCAGAAGAAGTAGAGGAGCTAAGTATAACGGGCAGTGCTGTTAAGGGCCCACTAACTAATGCAGATATTAGAATATATAAATTGGAGCTTAACGAAGGGGAGATTGGTGAATACAATAGTGCTTTGAAAGCTTGGTTTGATCTATTAGATGTCAACGAGGTGACACTAGGAGAAAGGTCAACTTATACATTAGGTAGTATTTCTGCAGAAGATGTTTTAAATAACCTAATTAGCCGTGTCACTGATTATGGTTATGTCACTGAACTTAAAGAATTTAAAAAAACTATCGATGATGCAGAAACCTTTGATGATGCTAAACCACAAGTCACTAAGTTTCTAAGTGATGAAACTAATGCAGCTGTTACCAATGAAGTTCAAACTATTTTTAATGATGTCGCCACGTTAGGTGAGTTAAAGAAAGAAGTAGGTGAATTAGAAACTTTAGTAGAACAGCTTAATGATGTAGATAGCTTTTCTGAAGCTAGGTCATTATTAACGTCATATCAAGCCCAAGAAAGTGATGTAAATAAACTAAAAGGGTTTACATTTGTTTTAAACGAATTAAATCGCTTAAGCAGGGAAGCCTCAGGCTATTCTGCTTCACGTATACATCAAGATTTTACCGAAACTATATACAACCCTTTTATAAATAGTTTTGCTTTAGAAGATGATCCAGTAGCAAAACAAAATATTATAGAGCTTAAAGAAAAATTAGAAGCTTCATCAAATGTTGCTGATTCTCAAAAATATATTGAATTAGCTTCAAGAAAAGAAGGAAATATAGCACTTAAATCATCTTTATCTGTGCTGAATAGTAGTATTGTCACGCTAGATGATTTTAAGAACTTGGTTTTATCGCATGAGTCTTTTTACCATAATTATAATCTCAAGTCTTATTTTACTGCCTCGAGTTCATTTGATTCTGTTTACACATTAGTTACTCAGTCTTTACAGGAAAACTTAGACAAAGCATTTAGGAATTCATTAATCCGTAAAGATAAGGATGACGAATTCCTAAATGCCTTAAGTTTTGGTGTGTCTAATGAGAAAGGTGTTTTAGAAGGTTTAAAAATAGGTGAATACAGAGGCTTTGTGTATCTCCAAGCAAAAGCTACTAACCAAACGATAGACTTAAATAGTGGAAAAAAACCACTGATTCAAGAAATGGAAACCATTTTTCATACAGATGACATATTAGGGTACGGTGACAATAATAAAGAAAGTCGTTCTGTATATTTTCTGTTAGATGGAGAAATACAAAGAGATTCTGATGGCAATATTCTAAAAACTAATACATCCATTTTAACTAGCGGCAAAAGACTTATTACCGTTAGGCCATCTTATGCTGCTACACCATTAACGAACTTATCTATTGATCTAACGTTACAAAGCTTAAAAGATGCTAGTTTGATTCGTAAAGACTCTAATCTAGATGGAATGCTAGATGATTTTATAAGCGAAGCAACACTCAAAGAGAACCTTAATTACTCAGCAGATGTTATTAAAAAATCCCTTGGCATTACTGAGTTGGAATTGGTTGATTTATTTAGTACACCAGCTACACGCCAAGCTCATATGCAGTATTTTCCTGATCAAGAACTTAATGCTATTAAGCATAGGTATATGATAGAGAGCTATTCTTCATTTATTTTAGATCTTATGAAGGTAACAAATTTAAATGAGTCTGAAATACAGCGCCTTTTAGCTGAAGATTTAACTGATGAGCAGATAGATGGTTTTATTTTTAATCAGTCTATCGATGACTTGAAAGAAATAACTGAACTCAGCTATCTAGCTCAAAAAAATCCGACCGAAAGATTGGTTCCTGATACAGCGTTTCAAGTTTCTGATGTTTTTTTCTTAATGAATGAAGAGTTTTCCACGACATTGCCTGAAGAAGCCATAAATGTGTTCACTGCTAACAGATCTGACATTACAATTTTTGGTCCTGCTGGCGGTATTGATAATGATGGAGATGGAATTCTTAATAACGAAGATGCGTTTCCAAATGACTCAACCAAGTCTAAAAATATTGATGCCGGTTATGCTGGTATTTGGTCAGTGAATGTTGATGCATCAAATACAGGGTATATGCCTTTTAATTCGCCATTCGTGTTTGATATACAAAAACAGCAAGTGGAAGGTAATTGCGTCAATGCACCATGCATTGGTATGGGAGATGTATCAGTCTTGGTTATTGATGATTATTCAATCATTTCAGCGCCATTAAATCATGATATGAAACTAACTGAAGATGATGACGCTAATACTGATGGATTTACAGCTTTTGCGACAGTACCAGGTGATTACTTAATTAGAGCCACATTTACCACAAGTGTCGCGCCAACTCAGTCATTTAATTCTATTATTCCTATTAAAGTTATAGACCCTAAAAGTTTAGATATTATATTTGATCCCGTTGACCCGGCTCCTGGGGATCCAGTATCTGTGAAAATTAAAGCGACGGCTGGTTTATGTGAACTTTATTCAGTTTGCAATGGTATTGACCTGAATAGTAACCAAAATCAATATATAGATATTGCATTGTTTGGGGATGTTTTCTCAGTTAATCAAGAGATTGAAAGAAGCGGTTTAAATCTGCCTTATACTGACGTTTTAACATCTCTAGAAAGCGGCGATAGTTTATCAAATCTTGAATATAGTGACTCGGTTCAAGTGTCGGTTCGTTTTAGTGCTGAAAACAGAAATTATATCATCGGTTCTAATAGTAGTGTTGTAGGGAGTAGTATTGATTCAGATAATGATCTAATTCCTGATTCATCTGATTTCTTTCCGAATGACTCTTCATGTTCTCTAGAAAAAGATGGAATTTTAGATACCAACTTTGACCTCGAAATCAATAATCTTGATACACCAAAATGTTTTGAAAGCTATTTAAGTGAAGTCTCCGAAGTTATCGACTTCGATGTAAATTTTCTAAATGAAACTTGGATTTACAACCCTTCCTGGCATTTTATTATCAGAAAAAATAAATATTCAGCTGGCTTCAATGGGCATATCAAAACACCGACTAGGCAGGGAACAAAGCAGAAAATTAGTATTTTTAAAGAGAGCCCCACTAACAAAAGAGTCTATTTTGCATATCAAAATGGAGCAATTGATTTCATATCTTTAGAAGAACAAGAGGTTCAAGACTTTTTACAACCTAGATCATTCTACAAGGTCAACTCATTAAACTTATTAGGGAAGTTTTTACTCGTCGAGTACATTAATGAGCATAACTCTACAAACGCTTTTTTATTTAGTGATGATGGAAGTGTTGCAGAAATAACTGCTTCAAGAACCCATCCAAAACCGGGTGAACCTGTTTCTATAACTATCAATGGACTCAACATTGATAGTGCAACCAATAGCTTGTTAAAGGTTGATTGGACTTTAGAGCGTGAAGAACAGCTTGGGAATGTTGTAAATTTACCCGTGCAGCTTAGCAGTGATAATTTTACATTGCAGTCAGGTCAAACAGCTTTTGAAGATGTTATTAATCTGTCGTTTTCCTTTGATGCTAATGGAAATCCTATAACGTTTTCTAAAAAAATATTCGTGTTAGGGTTTGATAAGATTGAATTTGAGGGAAATATTTATGAACCAACTAACTCTTTAAAACTTAATATGATAGGTGCTGATTTAGCGTCTTCTCTATATGATAATTCTGACTTGTTTGTGAACTGGTATAAGTATGATTCACAAACCGAAAAATTTAGCTTTTCGCTAAGTGATAAAACGTATCCATTCGTTTATGAAGAGACGAACTTTGAACTTGGGGATAGAGTTCAAGCTCAATTAATGCTTAAACATGGTGGGCTTACTGATATTCTCTTGGTTGATACATTTGACGCATTCATTCTAGGCGATGTTAATGATTTAAGGCCAAGAATCGACCCAACTAAAACTAATATCAATCTTCCAGATAGAAACTTAAGTTATACCTTACTTCCTGCCATTGAAAATGCAGACTACCTTGTAGAACCTTATTTTGTGCCTGTCTGGTATATTAATGGTGTGGCTGTTCAGGGTGAGAATAGCTATACATTTCCTATTTTAGATACAACTTCACTCAAGTATGGCGATACATTAAGTGTGAGTTATAAATATGATGTTAATGGAACTGTCAATGAGACTAACCCAATAACAATCATCACTATCGAATCTAATAGGTTCGAAAGCCTTTATGAGCTTACTAAAAAGGTCTATGAACATGGAACAGATGCAGTTTTAGATCCTCAATTTTTTAGTGAAACTGCTTTAGAAAATCTAGAAGCTCGATGGTTTATTAATGGAACGCTTATTATCGAAAATGCTGATGAGATAGCAGAAAGTGATGCTGAGCCAATTTATTACAATGAATTTCATTATCCTGCTGATCGGCTATCTTACGGTGATCGCATAGAGCTTCAGCTGTTGCCTAAAGGTTCAGCTTTGAGCTCAGGGTTTAGTCATATTGCTGAAGCATTTGTTGGTGTTAACTTAAATAGCTTTCAAACACCACCAACAGATTTAAATAATAACTTAGACTCTGACAATGATGGTGTTCCAAATTATTTAGACTATTTTCGTTATGATGACCAGTGCGCGATGGAGTCTGAAGGTAATCCTGATGATTTAGATAATGATGGCATTAGTGATTTAAATGAACTTACGGGCACATTTATAACAGATCCTACTAATAGTGATAGTGATAACGATGGTTTAAATGACTTTTTTGAACAAACTCAATATACAACTTCACCTGATAATACTGATACTGATGGCGATGGTTATAATGACGGCGTCGAATATTATTTGGGGACTAACCCAAATGATCCTGCTGATCCTGTCCCTTCTTTAGCTGATAATGACTTTGATGGCTTATCTAATGATGATGAATTAGTAAACAACACTAAAGTTAATGTTTTTGATACGGATGCTGATGGCCTGTCTGATTGGTTCGAGCTTAATAATGGTTTATATATTACAGATCCTTTATTGAGCGATTCAGATAATGACAATTTATCAGACGGTGTTGAGCTTCGAATTACAAAATCTAACCCCCTAGATCCTGACACCGATGGTGATGGGTTAAACGACGGCTTAGAAGTTGCTTTAGGCTTACTGCCTACAGAAGATGATTCTGACTCAGATGGGGTTTTGGATTCAAATGAGCTTGGTTATGATTTTACAATAACCTTGCCCAAAATCTTTAATGAAGCTGATTTAGTCGATTATGAAAATAATTTTTCTAAACAAGTTTCTGTCCCAAGAGGAACGTGCTTCAAATCATGGTTAGCCGATAATACACCAAATATTGTAGAGCATACTGAAATAGAGCAGTTGAACTCTAATAGTTATCAAGAATTAGCTTTTGCATCTCAAAGCTGGGATCAGGTCTTAAGGTATAACGCTCAAAGTAAACAGTTTTTAAAACCAATCAATTTAGCTGACGCTTCAAATCAAGAGGTTGAATCAGTAGAGTTTTCACTAAACGATCCAGACTTAATCTATCTTGGCTTTTCAGATGGTACAATTAGTGTTTTTAATTCTTTAACTAATACCTTAACTTCCTTGTTTACTTCCAATATAGACTCGCCTATTACAAAGATTATTGACCAAGGCTCATACCTTCTGACTGAACAAAAAACAGTTAGTGGTATCATTCATCACTCTTTCTTCGACCTTAGCTCAACAAATAAAGCTGCAGTTGCTACAAACATTTCAAACTACAGCATTGAAAATACAGCATGGTTGGATGCGTCAAGGTTAGAGTTGATTATCTTTGACCCCAATTATTCTTCAACCTCTTTCATCATTGATACTATAGATTTTAACTCTGGTACTCCGACTGTTAGCTCAGCTTTTATAGAGTTAAATTCAGTGCTGGCAGCACCTGTTTATATAGAGGAAATAGGTGGTGACTCTATTCTAAGGTTTGGTTCTGGCCAGGGAGTGAATTTAACAACAAACACCCTAATCACCGATTCAGTTTCTCCTTTTTCTGCTGGCTTTGAGCATCAGAGCCACAGAGTTCTAGCGCAAGCTAATAGTACTTTCGTTGAAATGACAACGTTGCAGGGTGTCAACAATGATTTTTGGCAGTTTCGCACACAGCTAGAAAACCCTAACTTACTCTCATTAACAGCTGTTGGAAGTCACTTATTAGCTATTTCTTATGAATTTCTAGGGGCCGACAATGAACATAATCAAATCTCTTTCGAAACCATTATTCTTGGTGATGGAAATACGGACGGTCTTCCTGATTGGTGGCAGCGTTTATCAAGTAATTTAGATTCTGCAGATTTTAACAATTACAGACTAACTAATGACGCCAGTGTCCCTGATTTCCTAGATGGAAGGTCTGATGAAGATGATTCAACTCCCCCAATTAACTTGAGTGACTCGGATGGCGATGGTATTTGTGATCACTGGGAGGAATCATTATTTAATACAAATCCTTTGTTACAAGATACAGATAATGATGGCATGCTTGACAGTCAAGAGGTTGGCCTGCTTACATCATCTCCTTTAGATTGTAGTTTATATCCCCAATTCAATATCATTTCAGACCCCACACTACCTGATAGTGATTTCGATGGCTTAAGTGATGGGCAGGAATACTTTACTTACAATACTGAGTTACTGAGCCCGGATACTGATCTTGATGGATTAACTGATTACCAAGAATTATTTATAACGGGCACTAATCCATTAATTGCAGAGCCAGTATCTTTTAACAGTGACTCAGATGGTTTAACTGATGTCGAAGAACTTAATAAGTACAATACTGACCATACAAATCATGACTCAGATAATGATGGCTTGAATGATTATGACGAAGTATTTGTTTTTGGAACAAATCCTAATTCTAGTGATAGTGATGGTGATGGTTTAAGCGACTCATACGAGGTCAGCACCGATGCCACAAATCTTTATTTAACTGACCCGTCTAGTATAGATTCTGATCAAGATGGATTAACTGATTTTGAGGAAGTTGATTTTGATAATGTTAGAGGCTTTGTAACTAATCCAATTAATTCTGATACAGATAGCGATGGTGTCTCTGATTTTGATGAAGTCACGAATGAGTTTATATACTCTGAAGATTTATTAGTGTTTTTGAATTCTAATCCAGCATTTGCTAACCCAAAAACCAAGTCAGACCCCAATCTAAAAGACTCTGATGGCGATGGTATTTGTGATAGATGGGAAACTAGTGAGATACTGAATACCAATCCCGCAGAGCCTGATACCGATGGCGATAATCTCATTGACTCGGCAGAGTTGGGTATTAATGTTGATTTAACTCAAGCGGTTGATTGCGAAAACTCACCAATTCTTAATCCTATTTCTGACCCTGCTACACCAGATACTGATGGTGATAATATTCTAGATGGTGATGAGGTAAATATTCTATTCACAGACCCCCAAGACAAAGATTCCGATGACAATGGGATTGAAGATGGCTTGGAGGATCCAGATTCAGATAGATTGACCAATTATCAGGAAATATATAAAACATCAACGAACCCGTTTGTTGCTGATTCTGATGGAAATGGTATCAATGACGACTTAGAAGATTTAGATGGCGATATGCTCTCTAACTATGATGAGCTTTATCTACATAATACAAACCCATTAAATATCGATACTGATGGGAACGGCATCAATGATGACATCGAAATCGAAAAAGGTTTAGATCCAAACTCTCTTGACACCGACGATGATGGGATTTCTGATTTTGATGAACTTAATGCATCAGACCCTGATTTTAAAACAGATCCATTAAACCCTGATAGTGATGGAGATGGTCTTAAAGATGGTGATGAGTTGTCGGCTGGAACGTTACCTAATGACCCTGATACTGATAATGATTTTATATTAGATGGTAACGACGATGAACCTTTGAGGCATGATGTAGATCTTGATGGAATCATTGATGGGGTAGAGACATTATTCCTCAATACACAGCCTGATTCAGCTGATACCGATAGCGATGGCTTAGCAGATAATTACGAAGTATGGGTTTATGCTTTTGTTTATGATAATGAAAACTCAAGACTAACCGATACACTCTTAACGACAGGAACCTTTAAGGAGGCAGTCGTTAATTCCAATCAGAATGTGAGTTCATGGCCGCTCCCGCTCAAGTTTACTCAAACAAGCATTGATAAACAGATTTTTGATTTAACTGATCCCTCAGATAGTTCAAAGATAATAGCGAAATTATTTATTCATAAATATTCTGACCCTGCAAACCAAGACTCTGACAATGACGGATTGCTGGACGCGACTGAATTTAAAATAGAATCGGTTTATGGAACAAACTATAGCGTTGATAAAAATACAAATTTACCAAATGCCATTTCTGCTTACGCGTTGAACTCGGATAATTTCAAAATTTCTAATCCTTGGAGTGCGTTTTCGAACCCTATTTTAGATACAGATCAAGACGGTATACCAGATTATTATGAGATTAATTACACTTTTACCAATCACTTGTTAAAAGATACTGATGCCAATTCGGTAAGTGATGCTGATGAAGATAAAGATTTAGATGGTCTCACTAATTTACAAGAAGTTATGATGGGAAGTGACCCTAATGTCTTTGATTTGTACTTTGACTCTGATGGTGATGGTCTCCCTGATATTATTGAAACGAAGTTGTTTGATGATTACGACATGAATCTTGCAGACAGTAATTCAAATGGTTTTGCAGATGGTATTGAGGACCCAGATCAAGATTTGCTTACTAATTTAGAGGAGTTACGTTTACAAACTGATCCGCTCAGTAAAAATAGTGGGCTCGATACTGATAATGATGGCCTTACAGATTATCAGGAGTTCATTATTAGTGGCGGTTTATCATCAATTGATTCAGTTCCAGGTGATGATAATGATAATGACGGTGTGACTAATATTGATGAAATAAATAATGGCACAGACCCTAATATCGTAAACACAAATACTATTATTCCTGATACCGATAATGATGGGTTAACAGATTATCAAGAAACTTATATGACTTTAACTGATCCAAGCAGTGCCGATTCAAACGGTAGTGGGATCAATGATGCTCAAGAAGATATTGATTCAGATGGTTTAACTAATTTCCAAGAAGTCAATTTAGGTACAGATCCACTAACCAAGGACAGTCAGCTACTAAAAACAGACTCTGACTTTGATGGCTTAGTTGATATCTATGAAACCAAAATTACGCTTACTAACCCTTTAGAATTTGATACCGGTAACAATGGTTTGTCCGATTCTCTAAAAGATCCTGACTTAGATGGCTTTTCAAATGCTTTAGAAATTGCAATTGGCACAGATCCACTTGTGTTCAACTTAGCAATAGATACTGATTCTGATGGATTAACTGATGTACAAGAATTGCTTTTAACTTCAACAGATCCTAATGATGCTGACTCAGATAACGACGGTGTTAGTGATGGCGATGCCGATTATGACTCTGATGGCGTCAGTAATGTTGAAGAGCTGAAATTATTGCGTAACCCTTTTAAAATTGAACTGACCGATGCCCAAAGGGATGCTGACAATGATTTATATATTAATATCTTGGATCAAAATGATGAAAACACTGATGTAACGAATCCGGATTCAGACTCAGACTCTGTATTAGATGGAATAGAAGCATTAATTCTAAAAACAGATAGCTCTCTGGCTGATACAGATGAAGATGGTTTGTTTGATCAAGAAGAGCTAAAGACTTGGTTTTCAAGAGAAATTACAAATAATGATACTTGTAATAGTGCTGAAATAAGAACAAACGACCTTTCTGGTAAAGAGTATTGTTCTTCTACAAACCTTCTTTTATTAGAACCAACTAACAATCCTATATCTACTTCTTGGGTTGCCCGTTTGGTGGCTGTAAATGAAGCTTGCACGGATCAGGAAGTCCGATTAACTAATGTCGTTAATAATGATTTCTGTATTAAAGTTGAGTATGAGTCTTATCCAACGTTAGCAGATAGTGATAATGACGGTATTGCAGATAGGCAAGTTGATAGCCAAGGTAATGTCATATTTGATAATTATCCACTAGACCCATCTTGTCACGTTTCTACTGATGGCTTCGTTAAGCCCGACCAAACAATACAGTGTTTTTCTTCTTGGATGTCTGAAGAAGAAAATATACAAATAATTGAAGCGATAGAGTGGAATGACCAAGCTCGCGTGCTTTTATATGCTTCGGGCTGGGATTTTATTATTGGCTATAACTTGATTACTAAATCATATGATCTTCCAATAAATATTCTTGGGGATATCTCTGATATTGTATTCAGTCCAGTTAATAATACGCTTTATATTCTTTATTCAAACTCGACAATTTACTCATATAACTTTGTAACTGGTATGACGCAACTACTTGGTGACTATGCGTTGGCAGATAATAATGCCCAGCAATTAATTATCTTAAATAACTCACGTTTATTTCTACAATTCAAAAATGATTTTAGTGGTGTTTATACATCAAACCTGATTAATTTAAGTAATGGAGCTTTATTAGATAGCTATGCTGGTCACGCTCTTAACCTGTCCGAAAATGCTGATAATTGTATAGGTGTTGATTGCAGTGTTTATGGTTTCTTAGAAGATGAAAGTGGCAAAATCATCAATCTAGGTGCTATCAATGTAGATCTGCAATCAGACACAATTGAGCCAACAGTTCGATTATCTGATACGCTTAGTGCTGTTGATGATATTTCTGGTCCCATTAAGCTTTCACAATCTGAAAACTCAATTAACTTAGGTAGTGGTCAGATTTTGAACTTGAATCTACAGGGTAGTGATACGTCTAATAATTTATCTATAGAGTTTTCTGGAAATCTTTATAGTCAATATTATGATTTCTCAAATATTTTTGACTATTTTGTTGGGGTAGTTGATTTTGATACACAACTGCAACCTGGTAGTTCAGAGGCTCCTTCAACTAGTCTTAGTAATGGCACGTTAGTACAGGACTTGTCTAGCGAGCAAGTTAATTTTAATACTTATTTATTGCCACCAGCTTCTCTTGATGAGCAGATTCTTAAGCTTCTAGATTTCTCTAATATTAATGGTCTTGACGTGGTATATGTTAGTAAGTTTACCAATGAAATATTAATTGAGAATTTTGGTTTAAAAGATAGTGATGGTGATGGAATGCCTGCTATTTATGAGATGGTAAATAATCTTGACGATACAGATCCTAATGATAAATTTAATAACCCTGATGAAGATGGGTTAGTAAATATTGAA
>MDTG01399684.1_pt1 | contig 20027 bp, 27 predicted proteins | sample 811421 | NCBI WGS metagenome assembly MDTG01 (sample SAMN05326645, study PRJNA326480) | marine metagenome | isolation source: seawater | place: Pacific Ocean: South East | collected 2011
ACATTTTAAACATTCATCAAAGTTGTTTAGTCCAGTCTTTTCTCTAAAGCCAGGCTTACATGCCCAACTAGGAACATCAAATGTCATACTCCAGTCTGCTGTATTCTCTAACCAAGCAAGTATTCTAGCACGGACTCTATCGGCATCGCCCTTGTATCCTGCATCACTTGGTTTCTCAAAAAAGTTTTCCCAGTCAAACTTAATAACACCTTTACCAATTTGGAAACCACCTGAGTCTCCAACAATAACTGTTTCGTTTTTATCTCGTTCGTGAATGATATGTTCCATCACAGCACTTCTATCTAAATCTAGATATGCATGACCGGCACTATACAATGCCTTATCATAATAGTAGTAACCTTTCTCCTTATCAAGAAAGTTCATACCTGCAAAGCCATGTTCAAAGCCTTGTGGTACTCTGTCTCTACCATCTACGTTAGGAATATATCCTTCGACACTATTACATCTACCTAGTAGTTCTGTAAAGAATCCACTAATTGCTGGTAAGAATGTTGCGTAATCGCTATGTCGTTTGGATAAATCTCTCATCTTATCTCCTCGCAGGAAGTAAGTATGTGTAAACTCCTAAGCCACTATCTACTTTAATTTGTAGTAAGCCTTGATTGTTTATACTTAATACTAAGTTACTGTTATCTCCTAAACGTAGAATCTTTAACACGATGTCTAAGGGCCAGTTCCATTCTGCTGTAATCTCGCCATCAACATTATTATCGATTAATACTTTAGTTCTATCACTAGCACCATCGCCAATTAAGAAGTATAAAGCACCATCTTCTGTTTTAGGTGTAAAGTTTGCTTCATAACCAGACTGTACGCCATTAAAGTATGCTAAGTCCTTCATTGCTTTTACACTAGGAAGAATGTTAATGTCATACTCAGCACCTTTAAATGTAATATCTTTTAGTTGCTGGTTAATAACATCTGCTAACATAAATCTGTAATGTGCGTCTGTGTTATCTTCACTTTTAAATTTAACTTCAACGGGAGTATCTGTTCCGTTTCTGTCTTGTGTAACAACTTCTACAGTTGCTCCGTCTGTTTCAAAGCCTGGATATTGTAAGAAACCTTGTAGTACACCCATTCTGCTTAGTCCAACAGTTGCGTCAGCAAAGTCAGGCACAGGGTTAATACTTTGTCCTTTTACAATAACAGTCTTATCAGCATCAACAGTTTCAATTTCTGTAACTTCTGTTGTGCCTTTTACTTTTGCCATTTCAAAGATACCTAAGCCATGTGTATGACGTAAAACATCTTTAAAAAAGTCTTTGATATAATTATTCATAATTTCTCCGATAGAATTTTGTTATATTGTACTACTTTTATTTAGGCAAGTCAAGTTATTCTTCATCAACTTTCTCGCCTTTAATTTTGTCCAACATCTTTGTATGGTTGAACAGTTCTTTAATTGGATTAGTATCGTCCAATTCTTTTATAACATTTAACAATGTTAATAAATCTGCTACATCATCTTCTTTTAATTTAATGTTTCCTACACTAATAGTAGGCTCAGTGTAAATAGAATCTAATGTAATTGTGTCTGCAATATTATCCAACGTAAACGTTGAATCACATGTGTCTGTTGTAATAGTAATAGTGCCTGAACTATCTATAATGTCGCTGTAGTCCATGCCGTAAGTTATGTCGTTCATCTTAATCATCCTTAAAACTCAAAAAATTGTTGTAATGCTTGACTATCATTAGAACGTTTAAGGTCCCAACCCATAACGCCTAATACGTTTTGTATCTTCTTATCTAATACTGCTTCTTCCATTGCTTCTTCATCAAACGGAAGTTCTTTAAACCAGTCGGGGATATGCATTTCATCTGTTGGATATGCAATACTGGTATAACCCATTGGGTTATTCTTTAATCTACAAACTACAACTTTACTACCATCCATAATTTGTAAACTATAATTGTCGCTGTTAGCAAATCTCATATCATTATAATTAATACTTGCTCTAACATGTCCAGGAATCATTTTACTTTCGCCTTCTTCTTTTAGTGCTGTCAGTCTAAACAAACTATCGCCTGTAGGCATTTTGTTCTGCTTCTTAAGTTTAGCAGTATACATTGTTAAGTTGTTTACACGTTTAGGCATACCTTTCTTCCAAGGTTCCAATGCTCTAAACTCTTCCTTAAAGTCTTTAATCATTTGTATGATTTCGCCTTCGCCCATTCCTTCCAAACAGTTATCTAATATTTCTTCTAAGAAGTCTTGTACAAACTCTGGAGTATCACTTCGCTTGATGTCCATACCCATAACTTTTAGTTTGCCACCTTCAGGTTGATAGCCTTCTATGTCTAAACATTTGATTGCATATCTCTTCTTGGTAATAAAGATACCTGATTTACCAACTACTTCTCTACCTGCTTTGATTACACTTCCCATATGAATTGGACAATTAAAGTCCTGCTTCATAAAGTCAGGGAATGTATCTGAAACTTGGTCACTGATACGGTCATACAGGGCGATGGCACTATCCATATCAAGTGCCATATCATCAGGTATGGCAGGCATTGCCGTGAAGTACACAGAGTCTGTGTCTCCGTAAATGATTGTTTCGCCTGTATGGTCGTATCTTCCTGTGAGCAACTCATTCACTTTTGCTCCCATGTGGCGGGTGATCCGCCTACCAGTCAAAGTAGTACTCTGACCAATTCTTTTATCGAAGAACCTACAGCCTGGATTCAATATCGCTCCATATAAACTGTTAAGGTTAATCTTTTTAACTAATTGTCTTTTATCATAGAATGCATTCTCTTCATCTGTTGTAGCACTCTTCTTCTTTGCTTGTAATTCTTGACGCTCTGCATACCAACGTTCAAGTAATCCTGGCACAACACCTTGTACGTCTGTTTTAAATATAGTTCCGTTACTACTTAAACACCAAGGTTGTCCACTTTCAAATATTAAGTTATAAATATCTGCACCAGTAACTTCAGTCTTAGAACCATCCTCCATATCTAACAGCATGGTTTTGTTTACATCTTTATCCATTACCATTTCATATTCATTACTACCAAACTTACCTAACCAAGCATCAGCAAAAGACTTCTTGTCTAACTTCTGTGCATTCATTATTTCTTCGTCAGTATAGTCAGGTCTAAGTTGACCTACGATAGTTTCAGGAGCCATGTTCAATGCTCTAAACACACTAGGGTATAGGGAGTTGATATCCATACTGCCTATCCAATCATGAAAACCTTTTTGTGGGAATGCCACATAGGCACCAGCCGCCGCAGTATCTTTCTTACTGCCACCTTTCTTTCTGTCTGGAACAACATAGCCACGTCTGTGTGCTTCGTTAATAATTGCTTGTTCTGTAGTTGCCACAGCACCCATTGTAGTATAAAGTAATACAGTATTATCATGTGCAATAGTATTTGCTAAGTCAATGAACTGTAACTTCTTATCCATATTAGCAATCAACATTACGTCTTGAATATTGTATTCTAGGAATCTACCAAAGTCATGATTGTAAAGTCTATCCAGCGAACCATCATAGACAACTTTCTTTTCGCCTAATTCAATTTCACCAATAGCATCTAGTCTGTAACTGTGACGTTCCTCATAGTTATACTTACGATACAGTTGCAAGTAATCTAAATGTACTCTACCTATCAAGTCATAACTTTGTCTTTCACTACCAAAGGATTCAAACTTACGTTCTTTAGGCAGTTGACCAAACAAACACATACGTCTTGTTTCGCTTTTGCCTAGTATTTTTACAATCCTATTAATAGTATATGGGATATCATAACCTTCGCTGTTCCAACCACTAAGTATATCAGCATCTTCGATAAGTGTTAAGAATGTTTTAAGCATCTCTGCTTCATCTTTGAACAGTATTACTTCTTTGTATTGACTGCCGATGTTTTGAGCCTGCTCCCAAGTTAATGTCTTAGGTGGCACAGCCAAACATACCATAGCATCCATCCAGTCTAAGTATACACCTATTGCAGTAATAGGCATAAATGCATCTTCAGGAGAACTAAATCCTTTTACAGGATCAAAGTCCACCTCAATATCAAAAAAGCATGAATGCAATTTAGGGGGATCAATATTTAGATAGTGTTTTTCTAAAGTTTTGTTTACAGGCTTTACATCAGTTTCATATAACTGACCACTTGCTCTGTTTATTGCTACGTTCTTTCTAAACTCTTTGAGTGACTTACATCTAACTTCAGTAACAGGATCACCGTACACACTCTTTGCCTTACCTCTAGGGTCAGCAAAGTAAAAATTATACTCCGGTTGGAGTGTAATTATTTTACGTTCACCGTTTACTCGTTCAGATACTAGAATTTTATCTTTAGTGGTATCGTGAAATGCATCAACATAACTCATAGATTATTCTTCCTATGAATTATAATGTTTTGCCGACAGTTTCCAGGATAGTTTCTAACTCGTCAAACTTATCCCTTTCATCTGTAAACTTAGCCTTATGAGCAACTTTTACTGCTTTCATAAGTACACTTGGTTTAAGATCCATTTCTTCTGCTATTGCTTTAACAGTTTCTCGGAGTCCTTCAGATAGTGCGTCAACTTCATATAGAACTTGGTCGCCTTCTTGGATTAGTTTTGTTAGTCTTGCTTTTTCTTCTTGATTGAATACTTTATTAAATGCCATTTTTACCTCTGTGTGTGAATAGAATAATATTTATAACTCATCTTTGTATTATACACTAAATCTTGGTGTTGTCAAGATTAAAGATTATGATAAATATATTATAGATACAGTAACAGTATACATACAGTTTGTAGGAGAACTAAGATGGCAGAAGATAAAGCAGAAGTAAGTATGAGTCGTAAAGAATACGATGCACTTAAGGCTAAAGCGGCAGGTGATGCTCCTGCTGGAGACGGACCACGTTATGATGAACGAGGTTTTAAAACAGTAGAAGGAATGGAAGATGTAGACCTCAACGGAGATGGTCATATATCAAATGGTGAAATGGAAATGCACTTAGAGTTCAAAAGAAAAGAACTAGAAGATGCAGATGCAATGAGAGATGCTCAACGTAAGATGGCATGGTTCTCATTATTTGGTATGTTGTTATACCCATTCGCAGTAGTTACAGCCAGTTTAGCAGGGCTCAGTGAAGCTCAAGCAACATTAGGTGATATGGCACCAACATACTTTGTAGCAGTAGCAGGTATTGTTGCCGCATTCTTTGGTGCTCAAGCATTTACCAAAGGTAAGTAATATTAATGGCATTTATAAAACACTTTACAAGAATGGTAGTTCGCGAGGAGTTACCAGATGAAGACGTTATCGAATACTTTGATATCGTACAAAGTGTTGTGGCTACAAAATTACTAACAGCCTACGATGAAGAGAAAGAACAAGTAGGTATCGAAGTAATTTCATATGAAGACGAAGATAAAGATGGTCCGTTGTACATATACGAAATAGTTTTAGATGAAGAAATCAGCCCAGATGAAGGCGATGAAATATCAACAGAACTATTTAAAGAGTTCCCGGACCAAGTCTTTTCCTTTGAAGCCAGCATCGAAATCTAACTAAATAGTTTCATGGCAAGGACAAAAAACGGTATACCATTCCATCCCTCGGAATATGATCCAGATTACCCTAGAATAAAGTGTAAGATATGTGGACTTATGAATAGTTGCACACATACACCTATGGATGCCGAACCTTGGTATCCAAGACTACCAATACTACTAGAAGGTGGCATGGTAGAACCAATTGGGGACATACAGTTTCATTTATATACATTGTATAGTCTAAAACAGATTAGTAACGCAAAGATATCACAAGGTAAACTTGTAATAGAAAACTTTATACACCCAAATTTACTTGCACGATTGTTAGAAGACTGGCCCGAGGATATGTATAGCATAGAAGTCAGAGGTAGAAAGCAACAAGATATAGACTGTAACGATACATTTAAAGAATTGTATGACCTAGTATTCAATCATGAATATGTTAGGATGGCTATAGCAGATAAGTTTGAAATATATACAGAACATAGATGCGATTGTTGGCTGTGGGAAGACACAAATCAATTTACAGTTAATGATGTACATGTTGATAGTGATTTGTTTGATGTTACATTTGGTTTATACTTGCCTGGCAAAGAAGAAGTTGCTGAGTTTGGTACACAGTTTTGGAGACCTAATCAACCTGAGAAGGATTTAACAAAAAGTCTTATAAGAGAAAACTGTACGTTGATAGACCAATTACCATTCACAAATGGTACATGTTATTTTATTCCAAGAAGTGCTAATGCTTGGCATAGCAGTCCGATAATTAATAAAGACATAGTGAGGAAACATGTATACGGTTATTACAAAGCAGATTGACCACATTATAGATAGGATTGAGAACTGTGATGTTCTTAATGATCCTTGGCCTCATATGTTTATTCCAGAAGTTATTCGCCCTGAGGACTACAGAACATTCTCAGAGTTTGAACAAGCAGAACATTTAACATGTATCAGAGATGACTTATCAGAAAGAGAACAATACTCATTAGGCTTAGATAATGTACCAGAGCCAGTTGTTCGTTTGTATAATAAACAAATGAATAAGTTGTTCCACACTATTGCAGACAAGTTTGGACTTGCTAAACTAGAACAAGAAGTAACTCCTACATTAAACTTTTGGAAAGACACAGATAAATTACTGATAGATGATATACATATAGATGAGTTTCACGATACTAAACTATGTATAAGTGCTATGATATATTTGCCTAAGGACTTAGAGCAAAAGGATTACGGTACATTACTGTATGAATATAGTGGCACAGATTTAAACAGTCACGCATTCAAAGACCCCGAGTGTGATATCTATCACCAATCCAATCCAGAGCATTTGGATAAATGGACACTTAAACGTAGGATACCTTTCTTACCAAACTGTATGTTTATTACAATAAACAATCCTAACTCTTGGCATCAAGCACCAACAAACATTAGGGAAGGAGATGTGAGAAAGAGTTGTATGATTAGGTGGAAGGTTTAACTTATAACTGCTCTGTCTTGTACTCTACGCCAATTAGTTCCATCATAGAATGCCATAGTAGCACCGCCAGTTTCATTACTAACAAAAATCATATCACCTGCACTCATGCCTGTAATTGATCCTGCTTCTGAAACTGTATAACTATCATGTGGTGTAGGCTCTCTGGTATCATTTGTTACTAAACCAAAGTTGTCTGTAACAGTCACAGCACTTGTAACACTACCATAATCAGATGTTAAATTAAATTGACTATTTACAGTTAAGTTTTTAACAGTAAGTCTATCAGTAGACTTATCAAATACAAAGTCTGAATCACCTGCTAAACTGCCACCGTCATTGAATTGTACATGAGTATTACTACCACTAGCACCTACAGTACCAATACCATCCCAAGTAAATATACCTGTTGAACTATTATAAGATAGTTCTCCACTTCCGTTATCTACAAGGCTAATAGAGTTTCTTGCTCTAGCACCTGTGAAATATAAGTTAGTAGAGCCTTCGCTTAATGAGTCAGTGTTATGATTTGATATACTAGATACTGTACCAGTTAATGCACCAGTTGAAGCATCTAATACTACTGAGCCACTGTCTTTGACATCACCTGTTAAATCTCCTGTAACGTTACCAGTCACATCACTTACTATGCCATTGCTAAATGTTTTAACACCAGCCATAGTTTCAGCACCAGTTGTATGCATAATCACAGAACTGTTTGCAATCTCAGTACCTATCATTTGGTCAATACGTCCTGTTGTTGCTAATTCGCTGTCATCACTATTCCAAGTATCGCCTTGGGCAACATAGGCAGTTGACTTTAAATCTTCTACGTCAATTGCACCAGATAGTACTAATGTACCACTTGCATTAGGTAAACGTACTGTTCTATCTGCTGTAGGTTCTACAGTTGTTAATGTAGTTTCGTGAGCGTCTGCTGTGGAGCCTTCAAATACCATTGCATTCTGTACTTCAACTGTAGTAGAATTAACAGTTGTTTGAGTACCTTGGACCGTAAGGTTACCTGTGATTGTTACATCACCATGGTTTTCCGTTAGGATTTGATTCCAAGTTACCGACCCACCGTTCACATAAGCAATTTTTGTTTGATTATTTGATTTATCTAACCAAATATCACCTGTGCTTACTTCAGAATCTGTGGGAGTTGCTACTCCGCCAAAGATTTTCGCACCTCTTTTACCATATTGAAAACTGGTATTGGTGGTACCCTTGGCATTCATATAGACTGCCATAATATTATACTCCGATCTGATTTACATCAGTCTAGTCTAAGACTAGTTCTAAGTTATAATACTATTTATCTTCTGTGTGGATCTTAACCCTATTAACAAAGTTCTCTTTGCACTTAGAGTAAGTGGATACTTCTTGGCTTTTAATGTAACCTGTAATTGTAATAGGATTACCAACTTTAATGGTATTTCTAACATCAAGGTCTTCGCCACGGTATAAATCGTAAAAGAACTTCACAATATTACCATTTTCAGTAAGAACAGCAAACAACATGCTGTTGGTTCTGTTCATATACCTAGCCATTTTTACAACGCCTGTATACTCATGACGTGTTTTAAGTTCACCTTCGTACTCAGATGTTTTACGCAATGAACGTTCTTCATCTGCCCATACATCATGCTTGGTGTTGTTTCGGAATACATTAGGCAACGAACCTACAATAGGTAACCTATCATCTCTACCTTGCAGATTAATGTCTTCTGCTTTGATAAGGTCAGTGATTTTCTTTTCGTATTCACTAAGGTCACGTTGCATTGCTTTAAAGACTAATCCTTCAAAGTATTCAATTATACTATCTGCTGTAGCATAATCCTCTTCAGTAATAGGGCCTACTACTGACGTCTTAGGGTCCTTTAATGAATGGATAAGTAGGCTGAAGTTGTCCTTCTGATTGCCTACGGTCTCATGCTTTTTGATATATTTGTACCCTTGGTACTTATCAACTGCTACTGCATGAGCGATTACTTCTTTACCTGTATAAGCCATGTACACCTCCTACCGTGTATACTTAGTTGGTTCTTCTTGTTCTGTGAGAAGGTCATATATGCCTTCCCAATTCTTTACTACGACAGCATCGACATCTGAATCCATGTTATGTCCATGCTCCATTAAAATTGCTTTGAATCCTGCATTAACACCTGCTTCTGCATTCTCAGGTTTATCTTCAACCCAGTAACTATTTTTGTATTTCTTTACTTGTGATAGTTCTGCAAGAGCCTCGTCTTTGTCTGCACCAGTGTCCAAACAAATAACTCTTTCAAACGCATCGCCCATTAACTTTTTAAGGTTACGTTCTCTAAGATATTTAGCATATGGATCTAAAGACAAACTAGTTAGAGCAACAAACTTGTATTGATGTTTTTCATGAAGCAGTTTGATGTAGTATTGTGCATCTCTCAATGGAGGCAAAAATCCTATTGCGGCACTTTCATTAAACTGTTTAACAAGTTTACTACCTTGCTCTCTACTGATACCATACCTGTCACCGATACTGTAAATGAACTGAAAGCCTTCAACCTTTTCATGTCCATGATGTTCCATCCAAATGCTGAAACCTTCTTCCCAGTCTAGGACTACTCCGTCGATGTCAGTAATGATATATTTCTTTGCCATTTAATCTCCTATGCTACGAATTCGTATGATTCAACGTAATTTTTAACTTGCTTGGTAATGTCTTCGTACCCCATACCAGCAACAATGTGGAACGTACCGTTGTCCACATCTTCAACAATGTCACCAACACTCAAAGAGTGCATGTCACGGAAAGTAATTTCCTCACCATCCTTACGAGTGATAGTCTTCATTTTGAAACCACTTACATGATTATCAAAAACAATATCTTCTTCAGTGTCGTCATCGTAGTATTTGCCATTAAGAACTGCAAACACACCTTCCAAACAATCAACTAACCAACTGTTACCATCACCATCAACAAGACCACCATCTTTCTTAACTTCACAAACTTTAGTGAAGTGTTGGAAGTCAGTGTCCTTAAACTTAGCGGCATACTTCTCACCACGTCCATGCATCAATCTCATATGAGTTTCATAGATTGGATACTTCTGCTCTGCACCGTAATGACCTTGGTCATTAGAGTTTACAAAATCAGTTACTTCTTTGCTAAGTTTAATTTGAAAAATATTATACATAAAAATCCTACTTCCTAATTGTTAATATGTATATATTATACCGGATTTTCGCCCCAGAGTCAACCTTTTTCTACCACTTTTCTCGGTAAATTTTGGTATCTAAGTGCTTGTTTCTATTAGGATTTTAGGTCGTTGTTGGTGCGAATTATGTGTTTTGCCATGTTTCTTGCCCCAGTTCTCCAGTTGGCTTCCATATCTTCTAGGGTAATTTGGTGGCATTGGATAACTCTTTCAACAGTTCTGTATCCATTTTCTAAGTCATCATCTAGGCAATCTAGTACTGCCATAGCCGCATCTTCTAGTTGTATCATATTAGATGTTTCTCTATGGTGTGATGATTTAGTTAGTAACGGAGTAGCAACAAAACTAAAACTTAAATTATAAAGTTGGCATGTGGTTTGTACGCCATCCACAAAACTGTTTCGCACTACAAAGTTTCGCTGTTCTTCTTTACAAGTTATGTATTAGTCTGGCGGTAGTATACCTGCCATGTAACTGCTTATAGAACCAATGTTGATAATTTTCTTTTCTTTAGTTCGCCATTCTTCAAACAAGGTTGTGAGAATCTTAGTTTGAATTTCGGGATAGTATGCATTGTTGATTAGTATATCAGGATCAAAGTCAATTAGTTCTTGTATAATCTTATCACCATCACTGTCTGCAATGTTCCAACCATTGCTTTTAGAGTAGCCTCTGATTTCTGCACCGTTGCAAGTTAAGTCTAGCAAGTCCAGAACAGCGGCTCCAATGCCACTGCTATGTCCTGTAATTGCAATCTTATTAATCAAAGTGTTTGTCCAATACGTTTTTAACTTTTTTGTTTGTTTGCTTTTCAACGTTGTTTACATCTACTACAATAGTAATCTGTTTAACGTTTTGAAAAGTCTGGAGCATAGTGGCCCAAGTCTTATCAGGGGCAGTTGGTAATGGGTCCTTCAGGTCACTATGGTCCAATTTTGCTTGGGTGCCATCTACAAACTCTAATACTATTTGGTCAATCATCTCAGTAGGAATAGACTCCGGAAAGACTTCCTTAAGTAAAGACTCAAACTTTTTATTCTTACTATGTTTCGCAACCAATAATATCTTTATGTCGTGAGTTGACACTTCTTATCTCCTACAATGTTAAGTTAGTTACTAGTATTTATATACTAGGATTCAGCCTTTGGTGGTCTACCAGGTCCTCTTTTTGGCTTCAGTTCTGGAGCCATTTCATATGCTTCAGCCTTCTTAGCCGCCGCTTCACTTAACAATGTATTAGCATCTTCTTCCATAAGACTTGCTTGGTCTAACATAGATTGTGCAATTCCTTCTGGAGTGTCTGCTCCACCTACTGCTGGTACATCTGCTGTTTGGCTTTCAGCCACAACTGGATCTACTTCAGTCTTTAATGGTGGGTTACTACCTGCATTAATATTATTCAACTGCTTATTAATTTCAGTAAGGTCTACTTGCTGATTAGGGAAAGGAGTCAACTTAACCATATCAACTGGAACCTTTTGTAACTTCTGTCTAGAGTGTAATGCTTCAAGCATGTTCTCACCATCACTTAATCTTCTTCTAAAGAAGACTTCACTGATTTCATTAGCCGCTTGACCTTCATCACTATCAACAACTGCCATGACGTCATCATGTAAGTTGCCATCTAAGTTGCCACTTAAACAAATAAGTGCATTTTCTGGTTCGTCTGGAAGTTCTCTGAAAACTACCACACATGGTTTTTCACCGTAAACTCCAACGTGTTTCATCATATCTGCCATGTTATTCTCCTGCAGGTGCTTCGGCTTCTGGCGCCTCGCCACCTTCTTCTGAACCTGCCGCTTCATCTTGTGCCGCTTTTACACTAGCCAAGAACTTTGTGAGTTTGTTATATAACGCACCGATAGGTTCTAATTCTTGACCTCTAAATGCACCTCTACTAGATGCTAGGTCGATAATTTGTGCTAGGCTGTTTAAGTCAACAAGTGAGATACTTTCTACTTGCTCTACGCCTGCTTCTGGTTGTGCCGCATCATCAACAATTTCTTGTGTCTCTGCCGCCGCCTTTTCTTGTTCTGCCATTTTTACTGCTCCTTAATTTAGTTAAAAAATGTTTTAATTACTGCAATATTTATAGAATGTATATTACAGTTAGGATATAAATTGGTTAGTTTTTAGACGTTTCTAACTACAATTACCCCATAACGGTCCATAACAACGTTATCACAGTCTATTCTGTGTATAACATCGTACACTAAATCAATCATACGTTGACTGTTTCCGCATACAATAGTTAATGGAACTTGCGATTGATTTACAAGTATAAAGTTTTCCACCAAGTGGTCAACTTCATGATGTCTTACGCCATGTAAATCAAGTTGCATCTTCGAATGAAACGCATTTGACGATAACACCTTCGCTATCGAGAACAACACCACTAACAAAACCTCCTTTACCAGAACCAGTATCAGTAAAAACTACTGTACCGCCCTGTGGGTTTTGACTAATTACAATGTTGTTAATGTTAGAATCAAATGCAGGCTCCTCTTGGAAAGGACTTCTGTCATGTCCAACAATTACAGTTTTGCCTTTAGGTATAGCACCAGTCCAATCATATGACCTGTGTGGATACATCTGACCAAATCTTTCTATGAAAGGTTTTGTTTTGTCAGTCTCACCATACAAGAATGTCTTCATAGTTTTCTTGCTATCAATATCACCATCCCAATACTCTGCACTAAATCCTGCATGAGTAATGTGAGTGTTACCAATAACAACATGTGATGTCATTTTACTGTAAAGTTCTTGCCACGCATCTGCTACAACAGGATCTTGTAATGCTTCAATGGTTGAATCCATTGTGTACATAACAGTAACATCATTGCCTAAAGTATATCTGTAAATTTTGTTATCGTGATTGCCTTCAATAAATTGTGCATCAGATAAAGAGTTAGCCAACGTAATAACCTCTGCAGGTGCAGGGCCATAGTCTACTAAGTCGCCAACGAAAACTAATTGCAGGTCATTGCCCACAGCATAGTCCACCACTTTACGCATGTAATGGATTTCGTTGTGTATGTCTCCTACGACTAAATATCCCACGTTTCTAACTCCTAACTAATGTGTATATTATACTAAATCTTGGGCTTTGAGTCAACTATTTATCTGCGATTTGATAACGTTTTCGAGGGATAAATGCTCAAAACCAGGTATTTTATTCACTAATTTGTAGTTATGAGTATAAGGTTTACCGTCAAATATGTCTTCTGCTTGTATAATTTCGCCTGGATTTATGCTACGCATTTCGTCCATAATCTCATAGTCAAACTCTATACTTTTTACTTCGTTGACTAAAGTATCTAAACTATCAATTACTATCTCTACTTTGTCTGTTTCTGAGTATATTGGACTTCTACCTGTAACGCCACTTCCTATGATACTTAATATTCTGTCAACTGGATTTCTTTTGAGATAGTATACTTTGTCTGCTTCTTGTAATGCAGAAGTTAACCATTCGTGTCCATGTGGTAGTGTCCAAGTGTATGTCAAAAGTTTAGCAACAACATTACCTTTAGTCCATTGTCGTTGTAGTTTAACTAAATGATCCGGACTAGTGTGTTCTCCAAAATTAAATAGGTTGTGTTCTTTAGATAGTTTGTCGCATAAAAAAGTACTGCCACTTCTTATGCCGCTGACAACAAATACTTTCATTAGTATTGTTCTAAGTTGCCTTCCCTGACTAGGTCACAACTTACACAATGAGGACCACCGGCTAGTGTTCTCATGTGGCGCATCTGTACAGGCACAGGAGTTACTCCATGTTTTTCCATTGCCTTCATTAGATGTATTTCTTCACTTGGTACTAAAACTGTATTAGGATCAATAGAAAGTACATTCATTCCTATCCAATCACTTGCAGGAGCATAATCTTCTAAGCAAGGTTGCCCTACACACATATCCTCATCATACCATATTTTATCCCAACCTTTAAATATCTCTGGTACTTTATCCTCGTCTACTCTACTTGAATTTAATACTACAAGCCCAGGACGTAACGGCATAATTGTACTGTCTACATGAGCCCAACTATATAAATCGTGCATTGTGTGAACTTTAAATGCGTCTCCGAGTGTGTTCTGTAACCATTTAGCACCCTGCTCGTTACCTGTATTAGATATCAAATACAATATATCATATCCTAATCTAATTAAGTTAGCAGGATCTAATATAGGTTCGTTGTTGTTTACACTTGGATCTCTGCCTGGCTGTATTTTATACAAGTCATCTTGTAACATAGGCTTAGGCATAGGAAACCATCTAGCACCTTGCATACTTTTTTCTTTGAATAGTTTATTGATCAAGAATGTTTCATGGTATCTAGCACGTAGGCTCATAGCACCTTCTATAATAGTATCGCCTATTACAGTTATACTATCACGTGGACAGTATGCTTCGTATTGCTGTGACTCCCATAAGCCATTGGAAACTTTGCTAGTGAAGTCTATGACGCTCGTATCGGGCCTGTGTACCTTTACATCTGCTTGTTCTAGTATGCGTACAAGTTCAGATAAGTCCTCTTCTGCTTCGTTATATACATGCTCTGGGTAACTACCCTTAGGCATTTTAGCATATTCTTCTGCACTTAGATTAGCATAGTTGGTTGCATGATGACTTAAATCATGCTCAGGTATATTAGCATCTACGGCTGTGCCAATTATGATTTCTTTTAGGGGGTCCCACTCATTGCAGGACCATAGATTAGTATTTTGTTCCATCAGTGATATTTATCGAATGGACTGCTGGAGCCTCTATCACTTCTGGTTGGCAATACTGTCTAACGTTGTTTATGTCCTCAGGCATTTCTAGATACATAATCCAGCCTTGAAGATGTTTTACTACACAAAAAGATCCAATTGAATTCTCATCCAGCCATTCAACAATGGCATAATCATCTGTGTAATATTTGTTAGTAATCATGTTGACCATTTTGTCTGTGCCTTTTAACAACACAAATTCATCTTCAGTCAACCTGTTAAACTTTTTAATAAACATGATACATTATCCAATTACAAATTACTAAGAATGCTACAAAGCCTAAACAAATTACAGCAAACTTAAATATATATTCTAAAATAGTTGGCATGAATTTAAAAAACACATAAGCCAACGCAATAAAACCAATTACTTCTAACATTAATCTTCTCTCTCATATGGTACAGTTATGCCAAATGGTGCAGTTGGAATCTTGCCACCATAGCCTCCACCGTGAACAATAAACAATGTATCACAGTATGTTTCATCACCCCAACTGTTCCAAGGGTAACCATCTGTGAACATAATAAACTTCTTAGGCACAATGCCTTCTTCTTTAAACCAATTGAAGCAACAATCAAAGTCGGTGCCACCACCGCCCATTACTTCATAGTCCATAAACTCTTCCATGTTGTGTTCTGTAAACACTTGTGGATTGTGTACTTCAGTGTCAAAGCAGAACAAGTGTATACGGAAGTCGCTGTATTGTTCCATACAACCTTTTACTTCACTAAGGATATCACGTGCCATTAAGTCTGACATTGAACCTGATGTGTCCATACCAATAGCAACATCAATTGTTTGCTCACGGTCCATACCAGGTAACCAAATACCACTGTCCATACCTTTACCTGAAGGAGTGTTAAAGGAGTAATCACTACGCATTACTGCCTGTATCTGTTGTGGTAGCAACTCTCTCCAACTAAGTTGTGGATTAACTAAATCATTTACAAGACGTTTGATACCGCTTGGTAAGTTACCAGCACCAGCCGCCTTTGCCGCCTGTATTGTTGCATTCTTGAATGACTCTTTGATACTACGTTTTTCTTCTTCAGTATATCTTACAGGACCTTTGCTACCATCGTTAGCATCGTCACCATCTTGATTACCTTGTGGGCCACCTGACTGTGGGTCATCACCATCTTCCATATCTAAGTGTACATCAAGTGTGGTCATATCCATTACACGACCTTCTTCTTTTGCTTGTTGGAATAAGTCCTCATAAACTTCTTCTGAAGTCCAAGAACGATATTTGTAATCATGACATATTTCAACAAGAGTAATTTTCTCACCAACGTTGGCTTCAATCAAATCTTGATTAACTACATAGTCATTAGCAATGTTCCAAAGCATAGGATCTTTTTCACCCCTACGACCAAAGTGGTCATAGACACAATGTTCTACTTCATGACCCCATAGGAAAACTAAGTTAGGTAATGACAACGCAGAGACAAAATCTTTGTTGTAATAAAAATACTTGCCATCTGTTGCGGCAGTTGGACACCATTCACTGGCATCTTTGAATTCTAATCTACATGCAAGGTTGCCGTAGAAAGGACATTGCAGAAGCATATTAATACGAGTTGAAATCAAACGATCCTGAACTTCTTTGTCTGTTAGTTTAGACTCAGGAATATTAGCAATAGCCTTGTGAGCAGTAGCATCTGGATTACTACTAATCTTGGGCTGTTTCGCTTCTAATGTATCTGTCATAAAATGCTCCTACACACTTAATTTATATATACTATTATACGCCTTTTTTACCCAAAGTCAACCTATTTCTGCCATAAATAATGGTATGAAAGAACATTTAGGTGTTGTTGGAGACAGTTTTACATGCATAAATGAGAGGTGGTTACTAGAAGACCACTTTTCTTATCAACTTGGACAATATTTGGACATGCCAGTATCATGTTTAGGTAGAGGCGGTGCTGATACAATGTACACTCACACCCAAATGAAGTATGCTGTTGAAAAACTAAATGTAACACATCTAGTTATATGGTGTACCACACCCGATAGATTCACCTTTCCAATCAATACAGATAAACTTAGTGAGTATTGGGAGAGTGAAGTATCTATTAACGGTGACTTGACTGCAAACAAAATTGTTAACCATACTAACCTACATGAAGTTCCATACATATATGATGATTACGATCCTAAATTTGTTAGTGACCACTTCAGTTCTATAGACTGGAGAATGGAAATGTCTGAAGAATGGAAGTATGCTTACAGACAATACATGATTAGATTATACGACCCTGCTATAATGAAATACCACAAGCAGGTTTACTTGGAAAATATGTATTACTACTGTGATAAACATAGAATTAAAACAGTTATGGTAGATATGTATCCAGGAAGAATTGACGTTAAGGATTCTCCGTATGTTACATACTTAGACAACATACCAGTTGATTTACATCTGCCTAATCCCAAAGGACAAATAGAGAAAGAAGGTTCCCCAAACCATATGGACAAACAAGGTCATCGCAATCTTTCTAAATATCTAAAATCTTACCTTACTTAACCCATAAAAAAACCCCGCCGTTTAACGGGCGGGGCGAAACTGTCACTGCTAGGTTGTAGGAGTAACGATGTAGGATACAGTAACAGTTTTAACTGTAAATACTATGCTCCTGGGAACAAGTATTTCCAATATCTATCTTTGAACTCCTTCTTACCTTGTAATTTACGAGGCTTAATGTCAATGTCATGGTCACTAAGAACAGTCTTAGCACTGAATATCACTAACTCAGGTTCAAAGTTATCCATAATAAAATCAAAGAAGTAGTCAACACCTTTATCAAACGCATCGTCGTCGTCTTTGCTGTAGAGGTCTGCTAGTTCGTAGCATAGTCCAATAGCAAATGAATATTGTGCTGACTTTTCTTTGACTTCTAGTTTCTTAACTGTACCGTTAAGAACGTCTTCTGGATTAGGCAGTTTGCTAGATACTTTTCTGTGTTCACAGAATTTAATAGCCATGCCTTCACCAACTGCTCCGGCAATCTCTGCCTTCTGCTCAAAGTCAGAAGCAGTATCAAAACCTTCAGTTGTAAGTATCTCGCTCACAAAGTTCCATGAACGAGGTGTAGCAAATGATTGACTTGATGTCTTAGGATCAAAGTCAAACAAATCTGCTTTTGAATAAGTTAGGTAACCAATAACATCAGGATGTACCTTGTTGTTAGTTGCCCAGATGCTCCAGTCTTCAAAGTTCACTTCCATATTAATATGACGGAACCTGTTTGCCAACGGAGCAGGCATTCTATAAGTAACACCTCTGTCTGTTTCACGGTTACCTGCGGCAACAATTTTTACATTGTTTGGTAGAACATACTGTCCTATCTTGCCGTTAAGAACTAATTGATATGCCGCCGCCTGCACACTTGGAGGTGCAGAGTTAAGTTCATCTAAGAACAGGACAACATTATCAAATTGTGCCGCAAACTCTTCAGTTGGTAGGTCTACTGCAGGTGCCCACTCCATCTGATTAGTTTCTGGGTTACGGAACGGATAACCTCTAAGGTCAGTCGGTTCCATAAGAGCAAGTCGCATATCTATCATATGGGCATTACCTAAATCCCCACTTGATACTATGTCTTCGACTAGTTCTGATTTACCAATACCTGGTGCTCCCCAGAGGAATATTGGTCTTCGAGCCTTCATGGCTCTTGTCACGATGTTTCGTGTTTCTGCTGGTCTTACTTGTAAAGTTTCCATATAATTACTCCTACGTAATGTGTTTATCTCAACCTATGTATACTATTATACGCCTTTTTGACCTAAAGTCAACCTTTTATTTGGTAAATTTTATAAAAATTTGCCTCAAATCTGCCTCTAAAGCCGTTAATCTGTGCGAATCTAGTTCAGTACTGGCTTCATGCATCATTAATTCTATGTGTTTTGTCATATGAAAGCATTTCTCATACAACATATCGAGATGTTCCATCTTCTTGTGTAATTCTTCTGGTGTGAATGAGTCGACGATTTCCATTTCTTCTATATTGAATTCGTTTATGTCATCTATGTTCTTACCCGTGAATAGTAATACTTTACTTGGATCCGGAGGTGTTTGCTCAGGAAATTGTATTACGTTATCTTTAGGATCTTTGTCGTCTTTATCTTTACTCATTTACATAGTTTATACTATATGAGTATGCTAGTCAAGTTTTTTACGATTTTCTTTTAATGTGTTTAAGGTTGATTGAGACAATAAGGTATCGTCATAAGGAATATCTAGTATGTCTTTATATATGTTTTTGAATAGACTATCTTGTTCTTTGCCCATTTGAATCATTAGATTATAGTTTTCTTGTACTTTGTCATACATATCTGGATATACATTATCCTTCCAATGTTCAACGTTTTCCAATACAGCATCCATACGTTTCGCAGAGTCAGGTATCAAATCATATGGCTTTATCAAGTACTCATCAAATGTGTGGAATCCTAACTCGTTTAAATATCTGCATGTACCATACTGTCCAGCAATAATAAATGGTAGTTTATATCCTATGGTGTACCAAGTTTTTTCTGTTATAATTTTATGCTGGTGGTTGCTTTGTTCAAAACCAGTTTCTGATATTAGTCTAAATCGTTTGTGTTCTAATATATCTGTTTTCATTATATGTGGGTGCCAAGAGTTACCAGTCTCCTCTACTTCATACCATACTGAATTGTCTGGATTTGAATTTAAGTTAAAATTATTATAGTCTTCTTGGTCTTCTAGTTCTAAGTGTTGCACACTCTTTGCTAAATTGTCTGGTGTTAGTTGTAAACTGTATTCACAATGTTCAAGTAGATTTCGTTTCGCCATTTCAACTATCAGTCTATATCTATTAAACTTTGTAGGTGCACCAGTCAAACATACAAATTTATCAGCATCCATATCCCATTCAGTAACTTCTGGTAATGTCTTGCATGTCTCCCATACTAATTGATTAAAAACTAATGTAGGAATATATTCATTTAGCATGTGAATATATTTGTTTTGAGTATCTTCCATAACAAGTAATACCGCTTTGGCTTGTTTGGG
>MDTG01434617.1_pt1 | contig 20024 bp, 17 predicted proteins | sample 811421 | NCBI WGS metagenome assembly MDTG01 (sample SAMN05326645, study PRJNA326480) | marine metagenome | isolation source: seawater | place: Pacific Ocean: South East | collected 2011
AAGCTTTTAATCTTTTTTAATTTTATATTGTAATCGCCTACATCAGTAGAAGGCCGAAACTTTATTTCTTTAACAGAAGTCCTTTTAACCTTACTCTTAGAAGATGATATGTTTTTTTTCTTTGCAAACACATGCTTGCCATAGTCCATAAGCTTACATACAACTGGATTTGCATCAGACGGTGATACTTGTACCAAATCGAGTGTTGCAGCCTTAGCAGAATTTAAAGCTAAATCAATCGAAACTAAACCCTGTTTCTCTCCATTTGAGCCAATAAGCATGACTTCGGTAGCCTTAATTTTTTCATTAATAGGAGTAATATTTTTCTTTTGAGAAGCTATGATGATACCTTTTGAAGATTAAAACAGACTGCAAACATTAAGCATTAGAAATAATGTTGTTTATTTGTGTTAGTTTAAAATTTAACATTTTAAGTCGGTGATTTTATACTATTTTACTCATTACGCAATAAAATTTTATCTAGGGCTGCAGAATAAAATATTCCCAATTATCATCATTTTTTTTGTAAACTTCCCTTTTATTTAGTCGAAACTCGTGCCCTTCCCAAAACTCAAAATAGTAAGGGATAAAAGAATAACCACCCCAAAACTTTGGGCATTTTTTTAAATCATCATTTTTTAAAGATTTATTATAATTTTCTTTAACTTGACTATAGGAATCTATTGGCTTGGATTGGTTGGAGGAAACAGCTAATGCATTCTTTTCTTCTGACCTCTCAAAAAAATATTTTTGATTGTATTCATTAATAGTTTTCTTTATTTTAGCCTTCATCCTAATTTGAACATTAATACTTGGCCAATATATTAATGCAGCTATTTGATTGTGAGTATTAAAAGATAATGCTTTTGGAGATTCATAATTACTAAAAAAAATAAATTCATCATTTGTTATAAATTTTAGATTTACATATCTAGATTCAACCTCATTTAACTTCTTATTGAAAGAAGAGATTGAAATAGCTTCGATGCCCTTTTGGCCTGCATTAAAAGCCTCGTCATATTTCTCCTTAAAAAGGATATAGGGGACTTCTTTATTAGAGTTATTAAATTGAATCATCGTTTATATTATAAAGTATTAATATACGTCATATATCTTATTAATTTGAGGAGCTTTAAGAACGGAACTGATAAGCTAAATAAAATACTATGATGTAACTTTCCATAGCTATTTATTTTCTTAAACTTACCAATTCTTCCAAATGATAAAGCATATCTAATGCTAATTGTTTCCGATCAAAATTTTTGGCAGCTTCTAAACTCTGCTGCGAAAGTCTTGCGACTAAATCTTTATCTCTTCCTAGTTTTAAAATTTCTTCACTTAATTCCTCTGGATATTCAGGTGGAACTTTAACCCCAGCCTTAAACTTCTCTACAATATTTGTAGCTTCACCATCAGGAACGGCTATAAGAATAGGTAATCCCATTGCCATTGATTCAAATATTTTGGAAGGAATCACGTCTTGAAAAATAGGTAAATCTTTTAAATGCACCAAAGATATATCACATAAGCTCCATATTTGTGGCATTTTTTCCTTTGATTGTCGAGGAATCATAACTATATTCTTTATACCACGCTCACACACCATTCTTTCTAGTCGTAAACGATCTGCCCCCCCACCAACAAATATAATTCTTATGTTATCCTCTTTCGAAATCAACTCAGCAGCTTCAATAACATTTTCAAGTCCATGAGCTAAGCCATGGGTACCTATATATCCGATAACGAATTTACTTTTTAGGTCATACTTAGTTGCGAAGATCTCATCTTTCTTTAGCAGGGGATGATATTTTTCTAGATCCACGCCATTTAGGACGACCTTGATTTTATCCGCAGACACTCCGCGTTTTTCTATTTCTGATTTAAATCTATGTGTAACTGAGATAATCATATCAGCTTTGTGATATAGAAACATTTCTAGCCTCTCAAGAATATTGATTACCCAAATTCTTCTTATCGCCCCAAGAGCACTAATAGCTGCAGGCCAAATATCGCGGAGTTCAAATACAAAAGGAACCCTCTTGAATTTTGCTAAAGCCCAAGCTGAAACGACTGTAAAAAACTGAGGTGAAGTGCCGACTACAAGATCTACCTTCCTAGTAAATAAGCCAAAGAGCAGGCTAGAAAACATAAAAGAAAGAAAATCAATTGTTCTTTTTACAGACCCTTCATTTGCTGTGATATAAGTTTTTACCCGCCAAACATTAATTCCTTCAATTTTCTGCTTTGATAACCACTTATTTTTGTAACCTTTAAATACTTTTCCCTCTGGAAAATTTGGTGCAGATGTAATTATTGTAACTTTATGACCTTTTCTCACCCACTCTCGAACATGCTCAAAAGTTCTTGTCGCTGGAGCATTGCCTTCAGGAGGGAAATTGTCAGTTAAAAAAAGTATATGCATTTCAGTTTTTAGACCATGTAAACTTAATATCTAGCTGAGGCTTCTCAAACTGCAACTCCAACATTTTATTAGGTACCTCTAATCCAAACTCAGGATACCAAGAGGAATCGACAAGCGAAGCTAGATTACCTGTAAGATCACTTCGCAAAATAAACCTTGGCCCTTCAATTCTTAATAGGTTGCCCTCAAGACTTATTATTAGATCAGAATGAAAATAAAAACGTGATTTTGCATTCCTAAATGTACCTTGCAGTAAATCTGAAACAACAAGACTGTTTCCAGTAAAAGTCAAATTACGGGTATGAATACATCCACCTAATAATGACTTATAGCCATTATGGGAAGCCCCTAAAAAAATGGCATCATCACACTTTTTTTTGGCATATCTGTCCACTATTCTTGCGCGTCTTGCAACTCTAAAACCACTCCAAACCTGTGAGGAGTCTTTTCCATCTATTTCCACCGTATTATGAGAAACTGTTTTACGCTGATTGAGACGCAATGCACTCAAACCATACTCAGATATACCAGAATTAACAAATACACGTTGAGAACCAATTGATAGCTCAAAAGACAATGTATCAGCATGGGCATGACCTGGAATATAACTTGGACCCACCATTGCTGCATCAAAGATTACCTTGTTACCAGCAGCTGTGGCACAAATATAACCGCTATAACTATTATCAATAATTTGAGATTTATTGAGGTTAATTGGGTCAATTTCAAACCCCAGTTTTTTAGCATAACTCTCGATTTTTGCTTTTGTTGGAGCGATTCCGTTAACTGAATCATTGAAAAATGAAACGCCTCCATCAGGATGCGCCATTGCATCCATAAAAGTGAGCATTTTAGGAATATAAACTTCCAAAAGAGAGACCAGCCTACTTTTTACCTTGGAGGGATAGGCTCTACTTAAATTCAACATGTCGAGCATATCAACTAATATCAATGAGTGGTACATTGGACTAAGTTCAAAATTGGCACCGTCCTCAAGAATCTGTTCAGGGATTTCGGTTAGCAGTCCCTTTTCAGCAATCCTTAACCAAGATATATTTTCAAAAACCACGCCAGCAAATAGTAACGCTTTTAAATTAACGAAATAATGGTTACCTAATAAATGTTTTTCAAGGCTGCTTGATAAAAAACTTGCCTGTGAAAATACACTACTAAATATTTTTTCATCTAATTCTAGCCCGCCAAACCAAGCCTTGAGGACATTTACAATTCGCAAAGATGTGGGGTAAGGTTCCCAACCGTTTCCATGCCCAACTGGATTCTCATCAATCCATCGATTTAATAACTGCAGATGGAAATTACGTTTTTCTTCAGCACTCTTGGAGAGAAGGTCTTCAAAATAATGTAAGTTATAAAGCCAAAGTTTACTTGGCACTTCATTATTCCAATCGGCTGGAAAATCAAGTTTCTTAGTGTAATTTAAAAAACACGCTCCTAAATTGCTATCAATTTTATCACCATAGAGCGCCAGGTGTTTCCATTCTTTTGAACGCTTAATATTTGACCCTTGAAATATTTCTGTAACTTTTGGTTTTGTTAATTTACGCAGTACCCTAAAGAAGATTTGCTTCAGCTTCAAATATCGAAGGGTATTAAATAAAAGAAAAAACTTTCTCATTTAGTTTAGTAGTAATATTCATGGAATGATTTATTTCCTTAACATTTCTGCAATATCAACAGAAACTCGAGCTACCTCAAATATTTCATCCTGTGGAATAGGATTCTCTTTTCCGCTCCTTACACTCTTCATGAAGGCATCAACACAATTTTCCTGACCTTTATCCTGTGACCAAAGACTCATCCTATTAAATCCTCTCCATCCGTAACTCCGAAGTTTTCGAAAATTATCAAGTTGCAGCACTGCATTATCACAAAAAACCTCTATACGCTCTTTAGGAAAAGACTTTCCTCCATTAGCAAAATAATGAATAGAGCCAATAGAACCATCCATGAAAGTAAGTGATATTAGCGCTTTATCTTCGGTAACCTCAACAAAATCATTTTTACCCATTTTTACTGCGTGAAAAGATTTTATTTTTGATCCAGCTAAAAAACGCATTAAATCTATGTAATGACAAGCTTCGCCAATAATACGTCCCCCACCTTTTAAAGAATCCTGAGTCCAGTGTTCTTTAGGAACTTCACCTGCATTCATTGTCATTATAAAGGTTTTAGGTAAAGGTTTGGGGTCAAGAAGACTTTTTATTCTTTGGATATGAGGCGAAAATCGTCGGTTATATCCGACCATTACCATAGACTTGAATTTTTTTTGAGTGACTTCAATTCTATCTATTTCATTATGGGTAAGTGCCAACGGTTTTTCAACAAAAACATGCTTTCCTTTTTCTAAAGCTTTAATGGTTTGAGATGCATGTAGATTGTGCTGAGTTGCAATAACTACAGAATCAATAGTATCGTCAAAAGCCTTATTGATTTCAGTAGAAGCTTCAAGAAATCCATTCTTTTTACCATGATGAACTGCGCTCATCCCACCACTGGTTACCAAGACTTTTAAATTAGCTCCTGCTCGCTTAAAAGCGGGTATAAGGACTCTAGACGCATAATTACCACCCCCAATAAATGCAACATTACCTTTCTGCACTTTATTGAAGCCTTTTTCTTTAAGTTTGACTGTAGTCTCTCTTAATGAGTCAACCTGAGTCCCTTTATAATTCAGGATAATGCCCAAAGATGATTTATCATCCAAATTCTTATAAGCTGAAACAGCTTCATCAATTTTGAATCGATGGCTTACTAGTGGCTTAATATTAATTGAGCCTGAAGCCATTAGATCCAAAACAGCCTCAAAATTTCGCTTTTCCGTCCAGCGAACAAACCCAAATGGATAATCTATTCCTTTATCTTCATAGTGCTCATCATACCGCCCTGGGCCGTAAGAGCATGAAACTTGAAAAGTTAGTTCTTTTTCATAAAAGTCAGCTCTGCTTAGTTCAAGACCAACAACACCCACCAAAACGATTCGACCCCTTTTTCGACACATCGTAGCTGCTTCATGAACGATCTTATTGCTTTTTGAACTTGCTGTTATGATCACAGCATCAACACCACGCCCGCGTGAAAAAGCTTCAGCCTTAACAATAGGATCTTGATCTTTTGATAAATCAACTACTTCAGCACCAAATTTCTTAGCTAGTTCACATTTGGTTGAATCAAAGTCTATGCCTAGAACTCTGCATCCATTTGCCTTTAAAATTTGAACTGTCAGTAACCCAATCAAACCAAGACCAGTCACTACTACGGTTTCACCAACAGTAGGATTTACGAGTCGAATACCCTGCAATGCAATTGAACCCAAGACAGTAAATGATGCTGTTTCATCATCTACTTCATCAGGAATAGAAACCACTAGATTTTTTGGAACACGAACAACTTCTGCATGATTGCCATTCGAAACGACTCGAGAATTCCTTTGAAATCCAGTGTCAGTTCCATCAAGAACCTTGCCAACATTGCAGTATCCCAGTGGAAGCGGTTGATCTAGCTTTGATTTTACAGCATCATAAGTAGCTGAAAGACCATCTACTTTAACCTTTTCCAAAACCATTTTAACTTTGTCTGGTTGAGAACGCGCCTTCTCAAGCCAACCTGCTTTGCCAAAATTAACCATCATGCGCTCAGTGCCAACGGAAACTAGTGAATTTGTAGTTTGAATGTTAACGTGGCCTTTGATTGGTTTCGGAGAAGGTGTATTGACTAAAGAAGTTTTACCATTTGAAAGATTTTGTAGTATTTGCTTCATAATTTTTGCCTAGTGTAATGCTATAAAATCATTATATAACTTAGAAATATATCTGGCTTTAGCTTTATTTTAAAATACGGTCTGCAAGTACTTTATAGTCAAGATTTTCAATAGCATAATCTAATGAATTATGTCCCATTTTAGTTATATTTACATCTCCAAATGAAATTTTTTGAAAAATATCTTCCAGCTCCTCTGGCTTATTGATAGCCCAGCCGTTTTTATTTACATACGGAATATTGCTTGAGAGATTTTCTAATACAACAGCACATCCACAGCATAAGCTTTCTTGCATAGTTGAAGATTGACGGCCAGGTTGCAAGTAGACGTCGGCAGCACAAAGAAGATCACGAAGAGAATCAGAATCTTTCCAGCCAACATAATCAACTCGCTCATCTTTAGAAATGAGAGTTAAAACCTCATCTTTAATGTCATTCATTAATAATCCTACAATCAAGAATCTAAATCTAGAGTCATTAACCTTAGAAAACTCACTAAGAGCTTGTGGTAAATATTTTCTTGCATACTGTTTTCCCGACTGAATAAATAAAACCTCTTTATTTGAAATACCCAAAGCCTTTCGGCTCTCAAGACGTCTTTTTTCATACTCATCATGCTTCAATGGTCGTCCTCCAAGTGGATAAAATTCAAGTTTTTGTCTAGAAATTCCAAAGAAATCACTTGCATACTCTAATGTCATTGGGGAAATGCAAAGTATTTTTTTAATATAGGGTAAAGCAAGCCTTGCTACAGTTCGATAGTACAGGTAATGTAAAATCCACTTTGTAAAAAAATTTCTTCCAGCAGTGAGGTGGTCTGCATGGTTATCAGCATAAAATTTAACATGTGGATTATTCTTACAGTATCGAGCTACAGTCAGTAATTCCCATCCGCTAATACCATGAAATAAAATTACATCTGGTTCAAATTCTTCTAAATACCTTTTTACGTGCCTGTGCATACGAAGACGAATGCCTAATTTATTTGGCATCATTAGTGCATAGGGCAATCTAATAACAGGCACCCCATCTTTTGTTTTATAGTCTCCTGGAGTAGTAAACGCAACATCACCATCTGAACCATGAATATGAGTTGATGCAAGGACAATTACGTCATGTCCTGCTTTAGCATGCGCCGCTACAAGTTCATTTTCTTGATATGAATGATCGTCAATGAAAAAACATGATAAGCATAGGTGTGCAATTCTCATACAGTTTTGTTTTTGTTTAACAAATCTTCAGGCTTATCAAAAAACTCTCCTAAATTATCTAAACGATCCTCAGACCAATCCCACCACTTTAGCTCAAGAAGACGCTGGATAGTTTGCTCATCGAAACGAGTCCTTATTTGATAAGCGGGAGCTCCAACAAATACTGAGTAGGGAGGAACATCCTTTGTAACAATGCTTCCAGCACCTATGACTGCCCCATCTCCAATAGATACACCTGCTTTAATAATTACATTAAGTCCAATCCAAACATCATTGCCTATGTATGTTTTTGGTTCAGCGGCTCTGGGAAGTACTGAGAAGTTTCGTTTAAGGATATTACTTCCAGTATTAAAAGTTGGACTTGTCGAGACATAATCCATGCGATGTTCTCCAAACCCAATTGCTACATTTTCAGCAATTGAACTAAAGGACCCAATATCACAATTATTAATGCGGCTTCCATAGCCACAATAAGAGTAACGGCCCATTGATACATTATTTAAATCGCTATTTGCCATAATCTTTGCAGTATCATCTATATTACATTTATACAGAGCAGGAGGTCGAAAACGACGCAAAGACTTACTCAGAAGGTAAATAAATCTATTTAACATATTTGATAGCTCCTAAAAAATAATAAAAAATAAAATCTATGCTTTATTTTAAACGCAAACCAAGGCCCATAAAGTAGAAAATGTAAGCCATTGCAAACCATGATGAAACTAAAGTTCCGCTTTTTAAACCAATCAGAAGAAAGAAAATAAGAACTGGTGTTAGAACACCTAGACCACTTTCTTCCCTTCTTGAATTATATAACCCAATAAAAAATAGAGCTAGCGAAAGAATAGAAACAATAATTCCAAAAACAATAATATGTTCAATAAAGATATTATGTGGATGGAGATCTGCTGAGTAGCCAAAATAACTTTGAAAATAATTAAAACCGCACCCAAAGATCAGACAATTTGGTGATTGGTATAGCAGTGTTAAAGCATCTTTAAATATGCTTAAACGATATGAACCAGAAGATTCTATCCTTGAAAATCTTTCAATTAAAGCTAATTCTTGGATATCTAATTGATTGCTAATAAGAACTATAGAACCAACTATTACCATCAAAATAAGGGTCCACAACAAGAGATTTCGACTTTTGAACATGATAATAAAAATGACAGCCAATAAAGCAACAAAATCCCCACGAGCACCACCAATTGCGGAAAGAAGTATAAAAAAGATTGCAATCAATACAAAAAACCAACTCATTGATATAGACTTAGAGATTGAAAAGTTATAGAAAGCAGCAATTGCACAAATCCCAAAAATCTTAGTAATACCTTGACTGTAATTAATAGTATAGTTAATGTTTTCTTGTCTGCTAATATACTCCATGGCAAACGAGGGAAGTGGCCTAAACTCTAGACCCCCTGAAAAAATAGTTACACTAAGAACCAACAACCCATAAATGATTATCATTAATGAAAATGCATAACTATGATTATGATCATAAATTGAAATCAAATAGGTAAGAGCTAAAATAATAAAGTAATTAAAAATGACACTGCCAAAGTTATCAGACAAAGTTCCATAAATTAAAGCATTGATAAATATTGGACCTAATAGACACAGGAGGATGCTTAAAGAATAAAAAGTGCTACTTTTAATTGTTGGGTTAGTTACTATAACTAAGAAAAATGATGTAAGAAATAAAATAACTGCGCATAATCTAATAAAACTAAAAAGCTCATAAGATACTATTGTTGTCGATCCCCAAGTTATAGTGCTTGAAATAAAAAATAAAAATAATGTTGCAAGCGGAAGCAGTGATTTAAATTTAATTTTATTTACTTCTATAATATTCACCTTTTTGGGATAATCTTAGTATAACTAATATATATATTAGGTAAAAAACTGCTCCTGAAACAGCATAAACCTCAATAATGAAGTTATTGTAGAAAATTAATGCGAGCAACACAGAACCAATTCGTAAAAAAGCACCGAAAAATTGAAGCAACATTGCATATTTAAGGTTTCCCATAATATGAAGAACGGTTGATACCGGCGAAGCAGTGAATTGCAAAATAAACCATGGGATCATCCATAATACAATATAGCCTGCTGGACCCCATTCTGGACCAAATATTAAAGGAAAAAGAAAAGGAGAAAAAAGACCAACCGGAGTAAGTGAAATGAAACCAACTTTAAATAAGGTTGAGGTAGTCTTTCTAGTAAAGGTGCCAAGCTGCCCCTTTTGATATCGTGCTGGCGCTTCTGCAAGGTAAACCTGAGCAACAGATTGGCCTACAAGCGACATTGGAATAGCCAAAACTTGCATCGCTAAAGCAAGATAACCGGCTTCTGGTCCTAAAACAGCTGCAATTATTATTACAGGAATCTGATATCCAGCTACATTTGCTAGAGATTCTGGAACAGAATATATAGGAAATCTCCTATATTCCAACAGTGTTTTTTTCATGCTAGTAGGTGTGATGTGTCTAATTACTCCTCTATCCTTAAGCAATAAATTCCGCATTAAACCGATAATACCAACCCCACTATATATAAAATGCCCCAACAATAAGCCAAAAGATCCAAATCCATAAACACCCAATGAAAGTTGAGATCCAGCCCCACCGATAGCTCTGGTAATATGCGTTTTGGCAACTAGATTAAACCTGTGGTTTCTCGATGACCAATACAGTAATGCTTGATATCCTGCTGCAAAAATTAAACCAAACGGTACCATCCATTCATAAGATAAAAAATCAGGTTGGCCAATAATTTTAGATATAAAGCCTGGAAAGAAAAAAATAATAATTATTAAAATAAAAAAAATAATAAAAGCGCTACTAAATGATAAACCTAAAAGATTAGCTGCAATCCTTTTCTCTTGAGGTAACGAAATTGCCATGTTAAATCTAAGATTTGATATAACAGTCATGATTGAAAGAATTGCAATATAAACTGCAAGAATCTCAAAATCATATGGGGTATAGAGCCTTGCAGCAACTGGTAAAGAGCAAGCCATGATTGCTCGCCCAGCTACTGTTCCTGAGATTAATACAGTCACTTTTTTTAGAAATGTATTTTTCATAAAGTATCTGGAATGAGAGTTTAGTTTATTCTTTTTTAAAAAGGCCCAAAAAACTACCTCTGCTCCCATTCATGAATACTGCTTACTACTAAATCTTGCTGTTCAAGTGTCATATCAGGGAACAAGGGAAGAGATAATGTAGTTTGTGATAGATTGAAGGCATTATAAAAGTCTTCATGTTTATGTTGATAACCTGAGTAACATGGAAGAAAAGGAAGTGCTCTTGGATAGTTTATACTAGTTTGTATTCCACGTTTAGTTAAGGAACTTTGCAATGAATCGCGTTCAGTAGTTTGGATTTGATAAACATGCCAAACATGTTTCACATTTGCACATTCATTGGGTAGTAATAACTTAGTTGATTTAGCAAGTAATTCGCTGTACCTTTTTGCTATAGAGCGCCGTTTATCAGTCCACCCTGATAAATGTGGCAGCTTGATATTAAGTATTGCTGCTTGCAAACCATCTAGTCTACTATTGATTCCCTCTATTTCATGATCGCCTTTTTTAAGTCCGCCATGCCTAGCAAACTTTGCCATCCTAGTAGACAAATCTAGATCATTAGTTACAATCGCTCCAGCATCACCCATTGCTCCAAGATTTTTACCTGGATAAAAAGAAAAAGTTGCAGCATTACCGAATGTACCCACTAATTTATTTTGATGCTCTGAAAGATGGGCTTGGGCGCAATCTTCAATTACCCATAGTGAGTTATTTTTTGCTATCTGCATGACTTTTTTCATGTTTGCAGGGTGACCATATAAATGTACAGGGATTATTCCAACTGTTCTATTTGTGATTAAAGATGGTATTTTTTTTACATCTATAGTGTTAGAAACAGGATCAATATCGCAAAAAACAACTTTGCCTCCTGCTTGAGTTACAGTCTCACTAGTAGAAATCCAGGACATTGCTGGAACGATTACCTCATCACCAGCTTTAATGTCTAGTGAGGTCATTGCAATATATAATGCATCTGTGCCATTGGCGCATGAAACACAGCTTTTGGTTCCAATCTTGTTGGCAAATTTTTCTTCAAACTCTTCTACATGATCTCCGCGAATAAATGAAGAATTCTTTATTACATCATTGATAACTCCATCTATTTCAGTTTTTATTGATTTATATTGAGCATATAAATCATTAAAAGGAATACTATTCATAAAATAACCTCTATGTAGTTTAACTTCATTAATTTTTATTCAATTTTCGAGCAGGATTACCAGCATATTTGCCTGGTGTAATAATGTCTTTAGTTATTACTGAACCGCAGCCTATTATAGCTCCCTCACAAATATTTACTGGCATAATAGTACAGTTGCTACCTATAGATACATTATTTCCAACAACGGTCCTTTTCCATTTTGATTGATCTCCACCAGATGGACCTCCTGAAGAAAATGTATCATTTATAAACATTACACCATGGCCTATAAAACAATCCTCACCAATTGATACTAGTGAGCAAATAAATGAATGCGATTGCACTTTTGTTCTTGCTCCAATTGATACGTCTTTTTGTATTTCTACGAATGGCCCAACAAAGACATCATCACTTAATTTACAACCATAGATATTTGACGGTTTAATTATTTTTACACCAGTTCCAAATTCAACATCTATTATCTGGGAATCATTCTGAATCATAGCTGACCTAGCTTTGAAAATTTAGGTGAAAAATTTAAGAAAACCTCTTTTCCTGTTTCAATTGACTCGTAGATTGCATTAATCAATTCTAGACTTTTTCTCCCCCTTAGGCCATCTACAAGCTGAGGCGTCTTGTTTTGCAAACAATCAACAACATGCTCATAGTATGCTTGGTGTCCAAAGCCATATACATTTGGAGGATTAACTGAATAATTCTCAATAACGCTCTCGTCTTCGCTTGTCATCTCAGAAAAATTCCATGTTTTCATCTCATTAACAGCAAACCCACCTATCTCAACGCTACCAGTCTCACCAAGAATTGAAATTGAGCCTTCTAAATCTTTTGGTCTAATTGCAGTTGTTGCTTCAATTATTCCAAGAGCTCCATTTTTAAACTTTAACATCACCACTGCTGTATCCTCAGCTTCGATATCTGCCAATGCTTGCTTACTTTTTGCAAAAACTGATTCGACATCACCCATCATCCACTCTAGCAGGTCAATATGATGACTTGCTTGATTAGTTAATACTCCTCCATCATAAGCCCATGTTCCTCGCCATTCATCTTGATCATAGTATGCTTGAGGCCTGCACCATCTTACTCTTACTGTACCCATTATTAATTTACCAAATCTACCAAGTTCAAGGGCAGTTCTAAGTTGAACAACAGGGAGGTTAAACCTATTCTGCTTTATAACAAATAACTTAATGTTATTTTTATCACAAGCTTCAATCATTGCATCAGCATCCTCGAGGGTTAATGCCATCGGTTTTTCAACAACAATATGTGCGCCATACTTTGCAAGGTCTATTGTATGGGCAGCATGCAGACCGCTCTCTGTTAAGATAACAACAACGTCAATTTTTTCAGATTGCATCATTTCATGATAACAACTGTAGGCGGGCACTCCATATTTATTAGATATAACTTCAGCTTTTGTTAAAACCTTGTCACAAACTGCGGTTAAACACGCCCCTTTAATTTGATTTTCTGCAAGCAATTCACTGTGTCGCTTTGAGATACGGCCACAACCGACTATTGCAAATTTAAACATAATATTATTCCTCCATTTGTTTTACTTTATTTAAAACCTTTTTTGATAATGATGGTGCTGATGTCCACTTCCCACCATATATTGTTATTAACCTATTAAGAACCTCAATTTCTGCCTCTCTGCTAGCAAATGAAAAATTTTTCCTAAAGGAATTAGATTTTCGATTTAAAATCGGCCTAAGACCAGAAAATTCTTTAACTATATCAGCAGGCCCAATATTATGGATAAAATGATCATTAAATATTTTAATCATAAAATTACGCTCTTCATCTGAGCAATTAATATTTTTTGGGCTGTCCTGAATTACCTCAGTAGTTCCAATAAGAGCATTACCAAAGTAATCCAAGACGTATACTACTCTCTTGCTGGCTGGATCTTGAAAAAGAAAAGATTTTTTTATTTTATAATTGATAAGAAGGTGACTTCCTCTAATAAGATCCAATGAAAATCTTGAATCAATGTTATTTTTCTCATTCAACTCTGCTGCCCAAGGGCCAGCAGCATTAATAATACAGTCATATTTCTTTAATAAGTTCAATTTAGTGCTTATCTCGCCTGAGTTATTATAAGAAATAACTCTTTCTCCTTCATATATTTTTACACCAGTCTCAATTGCCTTATCTCTTACCCAAAGACCAAGCTTTTCTTCATCCATTTGACCATCAAAGAAAGTAATTGCACCAATTAAATTTTGATCTTTTAATTCATTATTAAGCTGATTTTTTTTTAAAAACTTTGATGGTCCAAGTGAAAATTTACCCGCAAGAAATCTATAAATTTGAGCTCCAGTATATAATTTTAATAACCCTCTTGGGCTTTTCTTGTAGACCGGCATACAGATTTCAATAGGTCTTGAGGCGTGCGGGGCATTTTTTAACCACCAAGCTCTATCACGAAGCGACTCTTTAACAAGAGATATATGGCCTTGCTCTAAATATCTTATACCGCCATGTAATAATTTTGAGGATGCAGATGAGGTTTTTCCCAACAATTTACCTGCTTCATATAAATCGACACTATGGCCATTGGATGCCAAACGCCATGCGCTAAAAATACCGTTTATTCCTCCTCCAATTACTCCAATGTTCATAGGTTAATTGTCACCGAATAAATCTCTTGTAAACACCTTTTCTTCAACATCATAAAGCTCATCACTAATTCTATTGGAAATAATTATATCTGATGCGCTCTTAAATTCTGGAAGTGATTTTATAATTTTAGACTGAGAAAATTCATCTTCACTATATGTTGGTTCATAGATTATAACCTTTATACCTTTAGCTTTTATTCTCATTATAATTCCCTGGACAGCACTTGCCCTGAAGTTATCAGACCCCTTTTTCATCACCAACCTATATACTCCAACTATTTTTGGATTTAAGTCGATTATAAGATTTGCAATATAATCTTTTCGGATTGTATTTGATGATACGATTGCTTGAATTAATGACTGCGGCACCTTTTTATACTCAGCAAGTAACTGCTTGGTGTCCTTTGGAAGACAGTAACCTCCATAACCCAAGGATGGGTTGTTATATCCATTGCCTATTCTTTCATCAAGGCATATGCCGTTGATTATACTTTTTGTATCCAATTCATGGGCTAATGCATATGAATCTAGTTCATTAAAGAAAGATACTCGCATAGCTAAGTAGCTGTTAGCAAAAAGCTTTATCGCTTCAGCCTCTGTTGATTGGACAAATAAAGTTTCAATATTTTTTTTCTTGGCGCTGTCAGCCAGTAACTTGGCAAAGACTTTACCTCGATCACACCTACTACCAACAATAATTCTAGAGGGATAAAGGTTATCTTTAAGAGCCTTACCCTCTCTTAAGAATTCAGGTGAAAAGAAAACACGGCTTGTGCTATGTTTTTCTTGGAGCAGTTTTGTATGCCCTACTGGTAAAGTAGACTTAATTATAACTATAGCATTTTTATTTAATTCCAAAACGTCATCCACTACACCATCCACTGATCTAGTATCAAAACGGTTTGAATTTGGATCATAATTTGTTGGGGTTGCTACGACTACATAGCACGCATCCTTATAGGCCTCATGCTTATCAGTAGTTGCCGTTAAGCTTAGGTCTTTTTTAGCTAAAAAATCTTCAACCTCTGTGTCAGCAACTGTTGATTGCTTATTGTTAATTTTCTGAACTCGAGCAGCATCTATATCAAGCACCACGACATCATTTTGTTGAGCAAGAAGCACTGCGAGTGAAATACCTACATAGCCGGACCCTACAATGGTAATTTTTAATCTTTTTGGTGCTGTTTTTAAGTCCATATCCCTCTTGTATCAATAATCAAATTATTTTTTAAGTCATTTTTAGAAAGGTTTTTAAACTCTGAATGATCAACTAGTAAAACGCATATGTCTGATTCATTTATTGCTTCAGATATTGAAACAAGCTCAACTGAATTAGGAATTGATGATGGTAAATGTAAGATGTTTGGTTCAACAGCAAGAATTTTGCAAATATTGAGACTTGCCAAAATTTTAGTGATCTCAGCAGCAGGACTTTCTCTTAAATCATCAATATTTGGTTTAAAAGAGAGACCAAAACAGGCAACGGTAACATCATGAATTTTTTTTCTTGGATTGTTGGATAAAACATCTGTTATAGCTGATTTTATTTTTTCTATAACCCAATTTGGTTTACCATCATTAACCTTTCTAGCTGTATGAATTAATATGCTATCTTCGGGAGAGTTAGATATTATAAACCATGGGTCAACTGCAATGCAGTGCCCACCAACTCCAGGGCCTGGCTGTAAAATGTTTACTCGTGGATGAAGGTTTGCAAGATTAATTAACTCCCAAACATCAATATCCAGCTTATCACATATTATTGATAGCTCATTTGCAAAAGCGATACTTACATCACGTGAAGAATTTTCAGTTAATTTTGCCATCTCAGCTGTTCTAGAATTAGTTGTAAAACAACCGCCCTTTATAAAGGTCTTATATACCTCAATTGATGCTTTAGAGCATTTTTCAGTCATACCGCCAATGATGCGATCGTTTTCTATTAGTTCATTAACTACATTTCCGGGAAGAACTCTCTCAGGACAATATGCAATTCTAATATCAGAATTCTCCCCATGAGTATGAGGAAAGCTTAAATCCGATCTTGCTTCAGCAAGCCAGGCAGACATCTGCTCTGTTGCTCCTACTGGAGATGTTGACTCAAGTATAACAAGGTCTCCTTTCTTTAAGACATTAGCAACTGACTTAGAAGCTGATTTAATATGAGTTAGATCTGGCTGAGGAATTGAATTTTTATCTTGCGCCGGCAAGAACGGAGTTGGAACTGCGATTATAAAAACGTCAGCTGGCTCAGGTTCTAATTTTGCATTTAGAAAACCTTCATTGACGGCATTCTTAACCATTTTATCAATTTTAGGTTCGACAATATGTATTTTTCCTGCATTAATAGTTTCAATCACATATCTGCTAGTATCAACACCAATTACTTTTTTCTTTTTTGATGCAAACATGGCCGCTGTTGGCAGCCCAATATAACCTAAGCCAATTATAGATATAGTATTAAAAATCAATTTCAGTCTCCTAATGCTAAATGCTTCAAAATGCGTCCACAGGCCAACCCATCCCCATATGGGTTGAGTGCTTTACTCATTTTTTTATATTCACCAATGTTTTTTAGCAAGAGGCCTACCTGATCAACTATTTCATTTGTGTTGGTACCAACAAGTTTGACAGTTCCTGCAATTAAGGCCTCAGGGCGCTCAGTTGTATCACGCATAACAAGGACTGGCTTACCTAATGAAGGTGCTTCCTCTTGAATGCCACCAGAATCAGTTAAAATAATTGAAGCTCTTTCCATTAGATAACAAAATGGTAGGTAATCTTGAGGTTCAATCAAAAATACGTTTTTTAAGTCTTTCAAAAGTCTATTTACAGGCTCTTTTACATTTGGGTTTAAATGGACTGGATATACCACTTCAATATCTTGATTATTAGAAGCAATCTGTTGTATTGCTTTACAAATCCTCTCAAAGCCACTACCAAAACTCTCCCGACGATGACCAGTGACGAGAATTAATTTCTTATTTTTATTTATGTAATAAAATTTTTCAGAAAGCTCATCAAAAAGAGAGCTCTCTTGACCTAATTTTTTTCTTACCCAGAAGAGCGCATCAATAACAGTATTACCTGTGACAATAATTTTATTCTCACAAATACCTTCATTTATCAGGTTCTTTTTAGAACTTTCTGTTGGTGCAAAATGAATATTTGTAATTACACTTGTTAGCTTCCTATTGGCCTCTTCAGGCCAAGGCGAATAAATATCTCCTGTCCTGAGACCAGCCTCAACATGCCCTACTTTAATTTGTTGATAAAAAGATGCTAATGAAGCTGCAAATGTGGTTGCAGTATCGCCATGTACCAAAACCAGATCTGGCTTAAATTCCTCTAGCACAGGTTTTAACCCTATCAGAATTGACGAAGTTACATCATTTAACGTTTGACCATGCTTCATAATATCAAGATCGAAATCGGGTTTTATTTCAAATAACTCAAGAACTTGATCAAGCATCTCACGATGCTGGGCTGTAACGCATACCTTTGCATCAAAATAATTATCAGCTGCAAGCGCATTAACTAATGGCGCCATCTTTATTGCCTCAGGGCGAGTTCCAAATACAGTTAAGATTTTTTTCATAATTCTAACAAATTATATCTTAAAAAAAACACATACTTTTAGAAGTGAAGTACTTTTAATAGTATCTTGGAATGCATCAGATGATATTAATAAAATTTAAATAAAATATAAATTTCTTATTAAGAGTTTAGTCTTTATTTATGAAATAGTGATTGAATAAAATATATATAACTCCAAATACTCCGCCTATGATGGCAAATAAAATACAAATTATTGCTCTACTTGGTTCAGATTTTTCTTCCATCACTGCGGGAGGATCTATGTATTCAAAAACATAGAACTCATTGGCTTCAATTAAAGCAAGCTTCTTAGTTTCTTCTTGTAGTAGATTTACGATAGACTCTTTGATTTCAGCTATATTGGTCATTTCAATTCTTTGATTTAGGTAATCTATTGCTCTTATCGATTCCAATTTATCATTTTTTCTATAAAAATCATTGATTTCTTTAATTATTAATTCCACCCATTGTTTAGAAATATCTGGTGATTGATGTTTGATTGATATGGTAAAGAATCCAGTATCTTTATCTTCATATATATTAAAAACATCTTCTATAAATACCATAAAGCTCTCTTGAGCACTAGGTATCTGTTTTTTAGGGTATTTATAGTCTCTTACCCAAACTTTTGAGCTGGCATCATAGATGTTTTTATCATAATCAATTGAATTTGTTTCATAGTTCCAGGACTTCAATGCCATCAGATCTTGTAATAAGATATTAGGCAAAATACTGTTTTCAAAAAAACTCAGGGATCTCATTTTTTCTATCGCTTTAGTGGTATTTCCTTCCTCAGGTTGAGATGGAAGTCTGATGCCTGCAAGGTTGGCTATACCAGAATAATTCATCAAAGATTTTGAAATACTGGTAGATGATTTAGTAGGACTTAATAATGCCCTAGATTCATATATATTGGGCAAAAAAAGGCTGTAAATTAGCCCACAAATTGACACAAATGCGGTTACTCTAAAAAGAAACCACTTCTTGACCCATAAAATATTAACAAGTTCTAAAAGATTTATTTCATCATTATAACTTGTATTCTCGCTCTTTTTTTGAACTTCTTGCATATTACTTAATTTTAATCATCAGAATTAAGTGTAACGTATTTCCATTGACATTGGGGTAAATATTCAATCACTTTTATCTTCTTTGAGAATGTCTTAGGAATAAATATGTTTATGTTTTGTTTTAATTTTTAGATTAATAAATTTGTTATCGAGATAATATGGTGCCCGAGGCCGGACTTGAACCGGCACGATATTTCTATCGAGGGATTTTAAGTCCCTTGTGTCTACCAATTCCACCACTCGGGCTTAATTATTTATCGCTCCTCATAATCTTCCTATATAACATGATGTCCTTTTTCAAGATCTATTTTTATATTATACGATGCTCTTATCTAATTATTAGTTTTAATAACTCTTTTTATTAAAGTTGTATCAATATCCACTGGATTAGCATATGGACTATTGCAAATCAATCTTTGGGCAGGTATACACCTCCCGAAATCCTTTCTTTCATAATGGCCAGAAACATGCATTTAATTCTTATATCTTTTGAAATGATTTCAATAAAATCTTCCAACTTTTTCTTATTATCAGATAATAAAAACTAATTTTCTAATTCATTGAAGGATATAATCTTTATTACTACCCTCGTAAAAAACTATTGGAGGCTGAGGCCGGAATCGAACCGGCGTACACGGATTTGCAGTCCGCTGCATGACCACTCTGCCACCCAGCCATATTAATTAATTTTCCCTTCATCTCTTAAAATCTTTCTAATATTTGTAGCGCTGATCGATTCGGTCTCCGAATCAAATGATTCTTGCTCTATTTTATATCCCACCCCCCTTCCATAGGTAATGTTAGTTATGTTTGGTACTAACTGAATAATATAATCCTCATTAATTTTATATCCGGATTTTAAAAGTTTTTTAGAAATATCCTCTGAGATTTGTTCGAATGAAAATGGATTATCTTCTTGGCCTACCCCTCCAGATGAATCTTTTACATCCCTAACCTGAATAACAACTTGACCAGTTTTTGCCAGAGCTCTTTCAAAAAGAGCTAAATGGCCTTCATGCCATGGCTGCCATCGACCTAAAAGAAGGACTGTAGGTTTCTTTGAA
>MDTG01003771.1_pt1 | contig 20023 bp, 20 predicted proteins | sample 811421 | NCBI WGS metagenome assembly MDTG01 (sample SAMN05326645, study PRJNA326480) | marine metagenome | isolation source: seawater | place: Pacific Ocean: South East | collected 2011
TTTAATCCTAACCAACTCTTTTAAAGGATTATTAGATTGTACTGCTTCTTGCACTACCTTACTGGTTTCATCATAAGACCTCAACATTTTTGCAGTGTCTGTATTCTCCATTAGTTTTTTTCTAAACAAACCAGACGCTACTTGTTGTGCAGTAGTTGGGTTTTCTTTGGTTGCCTTCCTTAACAATTGTACGTAGTTAGTATCTCCAAACCCTTGGTCTATAAGCTCGTCAACAGAACTACCCTGCTTTGCCAAACGTTCAGCATTAAGGTTTCTTGCTATATTGTCTTTCATAGAAAGTACAACATCACCTTTGTGAATGTCTTTTATTGGTGCTTCTTTACCGGTTATCTTTTTAAACTGACGTATACCATGATTGGCGAGCGGGATTTCTTGTAATGCTGCGGACTTTGCTACTTTTAACGCTTCTCTGTACGAAGGTGCTGCGTGAATCTTTTTCTGCGCATTTAATGATTTACCAAATGCTGAACCTCCACTTATAACTCCTGTTCCTATATCAAACGAGGGGTCTGCCAAATCTGTTATAAAATAGCCACCAACAGTACCCCAAAAGGCTAATCCGTCTAAGTTCATTTCTTGGGCGATGGCAATCCCTTCTCCTGTAAAACCCTTAAACCTGGCTATGTTGTCTGCAATTTCACCTATAAGACCATACCCTTTGTATACTTCTGGACGCTCTTGCTCTCTTAACCTTCTTGTGTATTGAGGGTCAATATATGATTCCCCCTCTGGAAGTTCTGGAAGGAACCCTTTACTTTCTGCAAGTTCTGCACCAGCACCTATAATAGTTCCTCCTACAACATTTAATGCGTTTGTACCAAGCACTGCTGTGAGTGCCAACGGAGAAAACGCATTACGTAGTACCCATGACAAACTTGTTTCTGTTGTTCCTCCCAATGCTGTATCATCTGTAAAGAACCCGCTTTTATCGTATCGTTCTAGATTTTCTAATACATGTTTGCGTTGGTCTAATGTTTGTTTCCAGTCAGGATTACCTAATTCCTTGTACGCTTTGACACGAGCCAATGCATTCTGTGCTGTCCGATTTGCAGATATGTCTCGGCTAACTGGGCGTTCACTTATTCTATATGCACTGGCAATTGGATAGAGAGGCGATGGTATTTTTATAGGGGTTCCAGGTATCTTTAATTCCAATGAAGATTGAACTTTTTCCTGTCTTTTAAGTTCTTCATAAATTTGTAGGTCGCGTTCAGGACTGTATACTACTCCGCCTAGTGGATTATTTAATATGTAATCTGCCACTTCAACCGGTACATATTGTACATCCCCTTTGCCAAGTTTTAGGACCTTCATAGAAACGCTTTCTAATTCAGCTGGAACAAAGGTATCCTGATACTGTTTTATTTTTGTACCATACTTTTCATTTTGCTCTGTTTGTAGAAAAGCCAATTGCTCATCTGTAAACATTGGCAACATCGTACCTGTCTTGTTTTGATACCCAACCGCCCTTGCCAACAAACCCCCTGTATCAGTACCTTCAAACTTTTGTTTCATTCTCGGGTCTAGACGCTCTGCCTCATCTGACGTGATATATTCTACTTCACCACTGAATAGGTTGTTCAACTGATCAATCGTTTGTCTATAAGCATCTTCTTGGTTTATATCTGGATTATTAATAACAATTTGATCAAACATCATAGTAGATGCTTTTATAAGACTGTTTCGATCAGGTTCTGGTAATTCTGCATAGTGTTCTGTTAGTTGTTCCTGTAATGTTTTTTTGGCGTTCAACATGGAAGGTCTTTCTAACTTTGCTCTTACGTCGCCAATGTCTTGTTGCCTCTTCACACTTTGAGAAAGCACTTCCGTGTCGCTTTTAAAAGCACTCTCTGTCTGAAACGGCAGTCCTACCCCACCAAAACTTATCCCAGTGTCAAACCCAAATATGTTAATGTTTTCAGATGGTTTTACAGACGTTTCTTCAAACCCACCAAATGTCCCCATCTGTCCAGACCTTTTTAGGACTTCTATTTCTTGAAGTTTTTCTTTACGTTGTTGATCTGTTAATGTAGGGTTCGAATATATTGCCACCTGCGCTTGTATTTCTTTGGGGATTTGTTCAACATAAGTTTGCGTGATGCCTAACTCACGCATCATTTCTGCTTGTTGAATAGCTTGTTCGTATTGTTCAGGCGTTTCAATCTTGATCGCAAGAAGTTTTTCTAGTTCTGTTTTACTTGGCGTACCCATACATCACCGCTTATTATCAATTGCAGATAAATAAATTAAATCTAACATTTGCAATGCTTTTTTCTTTTGACTCAAACTGTTTGCGCTGACCTTTATTTGCTTTTGCGCATTTGCGTACAGACTCTCTATTTCTTCTAGTTTTGTATTTTCGTTAATTGGAAACAACTGTAATACTAGGCGCTTACTTTGTTCACTAATACCCTTTACTGGCTGTGCATATGCACTTAAATTATTTGGATCTACGTCTTGTATTTTACGAACTGTTTTAAGTTGTCGGGCCTTCTTTGGATCGATAGCCTTCATCATTTCATTAAGTATTTGTGTTTTTGTTTTCTCGTACTCTTTACTTGACACACCATATGCTTGCTTTGCTTGTTCTAATAAGCGCAATGCTGTTGTATGTTTGTCTTGAACACTTAAGTTACGGACTTGATCAAACGCTGCAATAATAGGGTTTTGTGGTTTTAGTTCTCTTGTTAGTTCTCCATAAGGTATCCGTCCAAACCTTTTTACTCGCTGCATAGAAAGAGGTGTTGGTGCTGGTGTTGGTGACAGTCTAGGCTCTGTAACTTCTGGTTGTATTCTTGGGTCCACCACTTCAAATGTTGGCGGCTGATCAAATTGCTCTTGCGATACCGTTTCTACTGTACTTGGTTGAAATGGAAATGGGTCTACTACTTCTGGCGTACTTCGTTGGAATGCAAATTCGTCTGTCACTTCTGGTGTGCTTGGTTCAAACCTAAAGTCTTCGCCTCGTCCACGAGCTTCCATTCGGTCCATTGCGCGCGTCATTGGACTAGATACCTTTGTGACTGTCCCGGGAGGCAATTGCCCGTAGAATGATCTATACGGCTGAGCTTCACCTTGTCTAAATGCTTCTTCATCAGCACCAATTTGTTGTTCTTTCAAATCTTGTTTATCTACTTCCAAAGCCCTTGCTCTTTCTTCATCTAAAGACTCCCCTAATCTATCCTCTTCTTCCGATTGTAGATATTCTCCAGTAGTATCAAACCCGCTTTTAACGCCTAAAAATTCTTGCTCTGCCTGGCGGCTTGGTGTTTCTGGCCTGCGTACCTGTGGTTCACCTAGCATATCTTGTGCTGTGAAGTCTTGTAATCTTCTGTCTGCAATTTGTGATGTCAAGTCTGGCTGTTGAAACCTTGACAAGTCATTTTGTTGCACAGGTGCTTCAACAGTTTCTTCTACTGCCTGCTCGACTACTGGCTGTCTTCTACCAAACCTGTCTCTCAAACGTCTACGAGTTGGTTGACCAAACTTATCTGCGTATATCTCACGTGTTCTATCTATTACATCAACATCTGGAGTTACACCTAATGCAGCCATTTCCGTTTGGAGTTCACGTATACGTTGCTCTTTTGCTGCAACCTGTGGGTTTAGGCTTACAGAACCAAGTTCATCTACTGGTGTTCTGTAGTATTGAGAAGTGGTTCTTTTGCCACCACCACCACCACCACCACTAGTACCACCAACTTGTATTGGTAAACCAACATTTTGTTTATAATGTTCTACATATTGATCTGGACTTAATGGATCGACTTTATCTCTTTCTTTTGCGATTTCATCTTGTGTTGTGCGATTGTCTTCCAACTTCTGTATTATGTTGTTGTATTGCCGCTCTTGCTCACCATTTGCATTCTTCAAAAACTGAAACATTGGCTCACCACTTTCCGCCATTGCTTGCAAAGTTGGGATTCGTGTAGCCAAACCCTTTGCTTGTTGTTGAAGTTGAGAATTTTCAGTCGTTATGGCTCTAGATTCAGCCCTCAAGTCACCCAAGTATTCCTTTTTACTTGGTATCTTTTGACCTCTTGTGCCCCCTGTACCCCCAACTGAACCTTTGGTGACTGTCGTCAAACTTTCCTTTGCTTTCATGCGTTGGTTTTCAATTTCTCTTGCTTGATTGATGTCCAATTGCTTGAGTTTTAGTTTGTCAATCGCACCACGCTCTGCGTCTATTTGCTTTTGGATTTGTGCCATCTTGGCTTGACGTTCTTTTTCTGTAATCAAACCCTGATTGTACTCACGCATAGCCTGATCATATGCTGATTGATACAGCATAAACTTCTGTTTAGTTACCAAATCAGCCCATGATTGCCCATTACTTGTTTTTCTGGGGTCCCGACCACTACCAGTAATGACATATACGCCCTGTCCACCTACTTGTTGAATAGCCATTTTAGTTACCTCGCTGCTGCTTCTAATATTGCCTTGATCAGTTCTTCTCTATTTACGGCATCGATCTGCTGTTTGGATGTTAAATCTGTTGCGTTATCTGTTGGCATTACTAAATTTTCTGGAATCGGGGGTAGGTTTGAACTAGAAGTGTATTCTGATGGGTCATAAAACGTAAATAAATCTACGTCACTTTGTGACAGTCCAAGTCGAGGTGCCACTACTGTTTGCATAATTCTTTGCCCTTCCGCAGTATTTAATTCAAGTTGCGCTTGTGCTTTTCCTCGTTCTTGTGCCGCTGCTACTTTTTCTGCTTGTGCTACTTCGCGCTCCCCTACATTTCCTAGTAATCTATCCAGTGCTAGTTGCCCTACATATGTTTCTGCTGCGGACTGAAATGGTGCTGTTAATCCTTCTGCTCTGGATCTGCGATATTGAGCCTGTGCTGCTTCTAGGTCTTTAATTTCTTGTTCTTGCTGTGCTTGACGCGTAAGGTCCATACCCAGTATCTGTGAAGCCAAATCTGCTTCTAGACGTTGCCTACCTTCATCAGCCATCTGTTGACCCAGCAATGCCATCTGTGGCTGTGCTGTGGGCTGTGTGAGCCTTGCACGTTCTGCATCTGCAAACTGTTGTGCTTGTTGTCTAGTGCGACGCATCTGAGCTTCAATAGAAGCGCGTTCACGGTCTGTCAAACCAAGTGCACCCATTTCTTGTTTGCGCTGCATTTCACGCAGTCGCTTCTTTTGGTCACGTTCGAACCTGCTTGGTATGATGTCTGGTAAGGCTCCAATGGCTGTACCACCACCACTTAACAATGCGCTTTTAGCCAGTGCATTAGCACCCAATGTTGCTCCACCCTTCGCTGCTGCTGCTTTTGCTGCCATTAATGCTGCTGTTGTTAATCCTGCTCCGATTGCCATAGTTCACCTACACATGAAATGTTTCTATTGTAAATGTTTGACAGTTAATCTGCCCCTTCTCAACTTTGGCATTGACTGCCACTGAGAACTTATATCTGCCTGCGTTCAATGTTAGCATACGAGTCATCATTATGCTTCGATGACCTGCTTCTTCACCTTCTTCTCCTGCGTCTATTGGAGGTAGCGGTGCACTTGCTCCCGCTGTATCAAACTCAAATACATACGCCCTAGTGCCGTCAAGACGGGTTATCAATCCATCCTTCTCATATTGAAGCACAAACTTATTGTCCCAAAGGTTTTGCCCTGGTGCTTTGGTAACAGTGCTGTTTGTATTAGCAAATGCTTTGGCATAGAATGTAATCATAATCTTTGTATTGTTCTTTAAAATGACTACTTCTGCACCAGTGTTGTTTAATGACTGAAAGTCTTGGACCGTAGGGCTGACTTGATTACTGCTCTTAGTGGTCGAGGTGAACCAAGTAAATGCTTGTGGTAGTCGTATTTTTGATACACCCTGAAGAGTCTTAGAAACAAAGTCACCAGTTTGTACAGAAGTAATAAGACGAGGGGTAGCAATACTCTCTCCAACAAAGGTATCCACAGATAGGTCAGCAGCAATGATTTCTTGGTTGACATATTCCCTCAAAGCGTCTTCGTTAGACGCATGGTTGGTGGCTGATAGTACAGCACCATTTACATATGTAAAAGGTTTAACAAAAGCCATTAGTTCTCCACTACAATAACTTGTATGTGATTGTGTTGAATGTTAACTGTATTGGATGCATACCCTACACATGCTTGAAGTTCAATCGAATCAATGACGTTGTTTGGTGCAAGTGTAGCCAATCCACTAAAACTAAAGTTACGGTTGTATATTTTGCCTGCTGTAGATGTAGTTTGATTTGTCAAAGCTGCTTTACCAGTAAAACTATATGTGCAATTTGCTACGTCAACAGTGGTTGTGCTTCCACCAGTGGTTACGCTCATTAGCAGCCTAAAAGCAAAAGTGTTGTATTCAATTTGTGCATAGGTCCCTTGACCATCTCCAGCACCTGACAGTACCGATTCTGCTATTAAACCACTTGCATGTACCCTTACTACAACATGCCCATGTGTTGCATAGTTTGGAAGAACCTTGCTTGGAGTACCTGCAACATTTTCTATGGTTGCAAAGGTGGTACTACTGGTCGCCCAGTTTGCACTTCCATCGTAATCAAATGTGTACAAACTTGAAATGCTATTAGAACCACTAAAATGCTCTCTTTGTGCCCACTCTGTGTCCAAGTTAACATCTTTTATTGTATCACTAGCAACACTATCATAGACAGCATTTAGTTGTGGTGCGGTGGGTGCTTGACCTTCTCCAAAGTATTGATTTGTTATTCTTCCCATCTTTACCTCTTAGTATTGCATGCCCATATAGAAGCACCATAGATTTCCATTCTTGACATTATTGTATCTACAGTAGCTGTATCCGGTGGAGTATTGTTTGCTTGCCATTTAAGTTCCAATCTCACAGGCTGACTTCCAACAAACAGTTTAAATGGCACAGATAAATTAGACAACCTTGGATACACTCTGCTTGTTTCAGCAATCAATACATCATTGCAAAATAAACCCCATCTACTCCACCACTCTTCACCACGAATCTGATTGGAACCGGCTGTTATTTCCAAAACATCAAAACCATGACGAAAGTTTATATCAAAGCAACCATTGAGTGTACCACTGTGAGCGTCAAACTCTAACACCAAATCATTAAAAACAGCGTCTATATCACCCAGATTATTCCATCCACTTGACCAACTGTTGTTTTGCAGGTCAAAATTAAAAAGTGGCTTGTGAACACTTACACCAAGTTCATACGTGTTCCATCTGCGAACAAAGTGGTAGTCTTGTGTTTGACCCTCATGTTTAAAACCAAACACATTGGCGGTGCTTTGCGATGTTAGTGTTGATGGTGTTAGTTTAAATTTATCTACAGTAGCCACTGGAAAGTTCTGACCATCCAGTTTACCGTTGTACTCACCTACAACCTGCCGTGTATTGTCATTTATGTTTTCTGGTTTGACCTGGTCAAGGTCCTTTTGTCCTACCTGTGTAAATACTTTCATCGTGACACCTTTGTAGACTGGTTAAGTGCAGGCATGGCAACAGAATCTGACAGAATGTTAAACGACAGAAGATGCCACTGCTGAGAGTTTGTGGTTCGTACACCAAACTTAAACTGGTCACACAGTTCCGTATTGACATCGTATCGCAATGTGATCAACCTACCTTCTGCAATCTTACTGGAGTTCACTGTAAATGGCACCTTGGTTACAGACAGGTCAGCTGGACCAAACACAGCATCTTCTTTGATGGTGTACACCGTTTCACTCTTTGCCTGCTTCTGAGTGGATGTTGTACTCTCTGTGTACGAGTAGTCAATCCCATAAAAGAAGTCGAACCCATTGTCCCCATATGAAATAATGCGAAGTTCTACACTATAGTATCGCACCTTGACACTGTTCTCGTTTGAGTTGTACCAAGCACTTTCCCACTGATGACCATTGTGCGCTGTGTCTGTGATTGCCAATGTAACGTTGTCACCAAATGCAGTAATCTTACCGGCCTGGCCCCAATGTGAACTAGAACTCATAACTTGAAGTGGACCCAACTTGTTTGTCTCTGCATCCAATGCCGGTGTCCAGTTGGGGTCGTTGCCCAATAGGAAGTACCCATTGACAGTCGTAGCCATTGCAGACCAATAACTGTTGGTTGGTGTCTCCAAGTCAGTACGGATAGACCACATTGGATTCTGAGGAGTCAAGTGTAAAACAAACCCATAATCAGGTGTAGTCGAATCGTCTGTTGGAAGGTGCATCCACACTTCCTTTTCCCGGTATGAGTATGCTGCGATTGCTTTATGCATCATTGAACGATTGACTCTACGCAACAGTTTGTCGATGGGTTTGCTTATCTTCTGCATGCTTATCGATGCACCACCGTTTAAGCCACCTGAGAGCATCCACACACCTTGTTCGTTTATAAAGACAACACCTAACTGGGGTATGACTACAACAGCCTTACTGGCTACTGTGCCAAGCGTGTTAGTGATGGTGCTGATGTTATAACTTTCAGTATCAAAACTTATAATATTTATAGCGGTTTCACGGAATACAATTAAATTATTATAAAAGGCTACAAGTTGTGTAATGTCGCCACCGGTTTGGTTGCCCAAATCAAAGTATGCCAACGCCCCAAACTGCTCAAATATACCCTTGTCAGAATAAATAATACGGCTACCTGCTGCCAACCACAGTCGATTGTCCCATACTTCACCGAACTTCCAATCTGTAGTGATAGGTGTACTAGCCGTAAACGATGGGGCTTGATCAACCAGGAATCGATCTGGCATAGCATCTATATAAAACCGACTTGAGTTCTCATTAAGTTGAGACACAAAGTAGTAAATCTCACCGTTGGTTTCTATCTCTTTGGTGCGGTAAATGCGTCTTGCCACCACACCATCTTGACCTATTGGCAAGTCAAGCGCAACACCGTATCGTTTGTTGGGGCTACCTGTAGGCAATGACCATGACACACTCTGTGCAGCACTCAATGGTGACTCAGCACCCAAGTCTGAAATCATTGTCATTTTGTAGTTGTACGTGTATTGAGTTTGTACACGGTCACCATCTGAATCTTTCTCTATATATCCCAAACCATATTGACTAACTGGATTAAAAGCAACAGCAGCACCACCAGTTAACACCTTATTGTTCTGATACTCAGTAGCCACATCTAAGGGGTCACAACTTGGAGTCTGCAATACAAAACCAAAATCTCGATAGACTTGATCACCACTAAACAGTATTGCACGGTCCCGTCCGTTGATAATCAACAGATGTTGTCCCAGGTTCACAAACTGACTACCGACATCGCCCAACTTAGGTATGTACCGGTCACTGTCAATCGTTACCAAGTCATTTTCATAGAAGGCACCAGTATAAGTTGCACCCTGTCCTTTGTTACCAATAGCGTAGTACAATCGCCCTGACTGCTCAATAAAGGTGTAGATGTCATTGGTGCCTTGTCTTTTCCATTGATAAACGGCATCAACTTTGTCAGTAAAGTATTTTGTAACTATGGCACTGGTAACAGTCCAAGATGCAGGCGCATGCCACCATGACTCAAACCCAACATCTGCCTTCCAACCACCTTCAGATACGTATCTACAGTTGTTGACAATGTTTGCGTCCCCTATGTTTGGCATCAATACTTGACTGATACCTCCACATGGTACATAACGTTTGAACCGTTGTGGCTTCATGAAAGTCTCCTTAGAGTGGTACCATCGTATGTTGGTCTACCATGGGCCATATGAAACTGACCACGCACCACACGTTGATCAATCTTGTCCACATACCGCTTTGCCAATCCGTTGATTTCCTTCATATATTTCTTTTCATACGTTGCCGCCAACCCTTGCTGACCCAACTTTAAGTAGATGTCTTCCAATGCCTTGTATACAATAAGCTGATGAAACTCATATGGCATCTGTGGTACATCAGTAGACAACAACAGGTCTTTTGGTTTTACCATAAATCGCATAATCATTTCACGAACATAATCATGGTACACTTCAATGTTGTCCCCTGCCTTCTTTTGAGGTACCTCAAAGTCATACCCAACTGGACGTGGGTACGGTCTGATTTGCTGATGGTTGCCATCAATCTCAATGTAGCGTGGAGAGCCATTGTCTAGTTGGTTTAACTTTACAATATTGACAAATGAGTTGATGTCCGTAACTACAATTGGTCGAAGGTAATCACGGTCATTACGTGTACCAGATGTGGTGTTGGTACCATTGACTACATACAACCAACATGGCAACCCTTTGCGCTCACCTGTATTCTGGTCAAAGTTTTTATTCCAACAAACCACCTTGCGATACCCTTCCCATTGTGATGGTTCTTGATCTTTGTTGTTGTAAGTGTCTGCCACAATCTCTAGGTCATCCCATCCAGTAAACAACAGTTTTAACGTCTTGTTGTTTTCAATAACTTTGTAGATAGTGGGTTCAGACAGTGCCCCAACCTTACCATCTTTAATAAATGCCCAAGCAAACTCATAGTATTTATTTGATTGAAACTCACCAGTCGGACTACCTATCTCTGATATTGCCAGTTGTTCTGCTGGTTCAATGTGCAGTGTAGGACTAGTAATGTATGCTTCTGCGTAGGACTGAGTGTAATCTACTCTTAAATCTAGATCCTCTTCTCGTCTAGGTAAGATGGCAGTAGACTTTCCGTATGGGTTCTGTGAACCACTGACACTTACGTAGGGGTAATCCCTGTGTCCCAAATATAGTAGTTCTAAACAGTTTTCTGGTAGGTCGTACCATCGCTTCTTAATCTTCCACCCTTTGTTAGTGGCGGTGCTGGTGCCTTCAAATGGTTTGTCTAACAATATAGTCTTCATGTTTACCAATTTAGAAATGGTGTATTCCATGTTGTCTATTTCCATGGGTTGACCTTCCCACACATCCATATTGTGCAACCTGTCTATGTCATGACTTAACACAACTTGACGCTCACCCTTAGTAACAGTCGCCGTTATATTGGCACCAGAACTGTTTTCTGTATCTGTACTGGTTGTTATGTCTGTGTGCAATCGCATGGTGCTAAGTTCTGTACTAAAGTTCCAACGTTTCATTGTCCAAATACAGTAGTACGCATCATTCAACAGTTCATCCAACTGGTCATTAAACTGCGCCAGTTCTGGACTGTAGTCTGTAATGTTCTTAACTTTCTGTCTCAATGCTTTTAAATTTGCCATAGGTCACCATACGAAAAAAGGGATGGGCGAAACACCCACCCCTTCGGCTTGATAAAGAATCGAACTTAGAACTGCTTGATCACAATCACAGTTGCAACATCAGCCGCATCATCAGCGCAAGCATATGCAACTGGTGGTAAGGCGTCACCGGCAGCATAGTTTTTTAACTCGCCAGGATCTGTAAACAATGACAATGCAGAACCTTTAGTTACACTACCATCTGTTTTTGCTTGACATAAGCCAGCAATACAAACGTCAATAGTGTCACCAGCAGCAGCAGCAGCAGCCAAAGCAATACCAACAAATGCAGTTCGATCTGCATCATTTGAATCTGCCTTAACAACGTGAATCATCTTATCCCCGTCAGCAGTTTTGGTAATGTCAAAAGCAACCGCTTCCTTCTCGGCAATGGCTTCAGATGCAATGAAGGTTTCGATTTGACGACGGTTCATCGCTTCGACACCCACTGCAACTGTACCACCAGAAGGTAATGCGTTGTACTGAGAAGTTTCCAAGTATTGGATAATGTTTTGTGTAGCCATGATAAACCCCCTTAGTAAGTTTCTGCGTCAAACAGAACACCACAAGAACCGAGATGGTCTGCAATCAATTGCATTTTAACATACAATTGGGCAGCCCGTGCTGTAGTTCCTGAAATGTGCTCAAAAGGTGAAACAGCGAAGTCAGCATCTTTGTGCATGCACAACTTAACACCGTCAAAGTTAAGGAAGTATCCAGATAATGGTGCAGTACCAAAGTCATTTGAAGCGTAACTAAAACCAAGTTCAAGGTCTTGCTCAACAACAGCACCACCAAAAGCAAGTTGCATACGTCCACCATCTAGAGTCTTTTCATTTATGTATCGCTCTTGTGCAAACAAAGCACGACGATAGTTTGCCATTGCCGCTTCAGACAAAAGAACACAATCAATTTGACCCATGTGTGTTACAGTATTTGCTTGAATTGATAACTGTTGCATTCCAACAATACCGTTAGTGCTAAAGTCATTTTGAATGTCAGCAACTTGGTTCATCCAGCCGTTAACTGGATAGGTTTGCTTTGAAATACCACCAACAGTAGTACCAGCAACTGCTTGACGAGCCTTAGATTCTGCTTCCAAAAACCCACCAACGGTTGGATCACCGTTCAAGGTATTGATAGTGGTCAAAACAGTAGAGTTACCGCGAAGCAACTGCTTGTTCAACTCACGTCGAAGCATACCCATTACTGAGCGCATACGAGCTTCAACAATCTTCACGATTGCTTTCTCGCCTTTGTTTTCCAACTCTTCTTTCTTGGTGATTACGATGGGAGCAGTAAAGTCAGCCCACTCATAAATAGCAGGTTGCAATACGTCTTTAACTGCAAGGTTTACAGCTTCGTATCCAGTAGGAAGGTTGGTGATTTGAGAGTGTTCAGCGATTGAGAGGGGACGTTGGATTTTAATACCACCATCTTCATACTCAATACCGCCGTAACGTTTTGCATTGTCAAGGAATGCAACCTTTTGAAATAATTCGTCAACTTCGCCATCACGGATGGAATACAAGGTCGACGATAGCAAATCATTCGAAATAGCCATTGTTTTACCTAATTTGTTTAGTTTTTGTCGTTTCGCCTAAACCGTATTCCTGTGGAATGGTTGTTTTCCGAGTGCTCAAAAGAGTTCTTCTAACATAGGCATTTTAAATTGTAATTATTGTATTGTCAACCCTAAGCAAGTAGCCCTGATTTAAACTGTTGTAATATGCCGTAAAGGTAATTTCCTGGACACTCGGTAGCACCGAAGTCTCTATGACCATACACATTGTGTCTATCAAGGTTGTATTCTTCCATCAACATTTTAATTTTTCCCCACAAAGACTCTAGTTGTTGAGTGCTAGGCGGCTCATTTGAAGTATTTCCGGTTACACAAATACCAATAGACCCTTTGTTATGATTCTTACAATGCGCACCTGTTCTGTTAATATGCCTACCACAAACTACTTCGCCGTCGCCCAAAACTATAAAATGATAGCCTATATCTGACCATCCATTCCCATTTACATGCCAATCATAAATCTGTTCTTTTGTAGTTGACTTTGGAGATGCAGAATGATGTACAATGATTTTACTTATTTTACGTTTACCTTTGGGCATTAGATTTCCTACTTCTTTGCTTGTTGTGATTTATGATATTGATAGGCTTCCCATGCATTTCGAAACTTAGGTGTGCCACTTGGAGAAACTGACTTTCCACCAGATGTTTTACGTAATGTTTCACGCCGAGTCGTCTTTTGCTTAGCCACTTCTGCTCGCTCAACCTTTAACTTTTCAGCATCTACTTTTGCCTTTACTATATAGTATGCATCTTCAAGTCTTAGTTCTGGACGCGCTTGCAACATTTCTGCCACTGGCAACCGATAGTCATCTTCCATTAACTGTGGATTATCACTTTTAAACTGCTCAAGTTGTATACGCCGCTGCTTCATTTGCATTTCTTCTTGTGCAGGTTTCATCATTTCTTGAAGTAACTTTGCTGCTTGACGTTTAATCTCTGCTTGCATACCTTCTGTGGTATAAATGTCGTACTCTTCATTCTTGGCCAGTTCTTCTTCTGCTCGCTGCAAGAATGGATTGTTCACTGCATGGTCTTGTTGTCGTAGCAACTCAGCGCGCTCTGCATCAAGTGCCTTGCGCATTTCGGCTAGTTCTTGTGTCTTTTGTGTATACGAGGACCGTATATTGGCAACATGTTTACGAACATCTTCTGGTATGTGTTGCATCCACTCATGCAATGGTTTCATACCCTTGTGATTTGCATCTTCGGTAAACTCGACATATTCGTTTTCGTCTATTTCAAGTAGTTCTTCAATGGTCATCAACTCAATATCTTTTTCATCACCATCAACACTAACATCGTCTGTTTCAACGACCTCTTCGGTTTCAGTGGCTTCTTCTACTGTGTTTGTAGGCTCTACGGTTTCGACAGTCTCAGTTGAGGTGTTGTCTTGCATGATTATTTCCTTTTTGTTGTAGGTTTACGTTTCTTGGCTGTCTTTGCAAACTTGGCTTTTGTCATCTTAGATGGCTTTTTGGCTGCTGCTTTCTTGGCTGCTGCTTTTCCCTTTGCTGTGTATGGGTATTTTTTTCCGTTAACTTTAGGCATTACATTCTCTCCATAAATAACGCATCCACATCTTCTAGTGGCATGTCTTCTGTTGTAGTTTCATCCTCTACCATTTCTTCACCTTCTTCAGGTTCATCGGTTGGCTGTGATTTTAAATAACGGTCGTATTGTTTGTCCGTTGCCAGCTTGTTAATCTTACCGGCAAGTATCATCAAGTTTCCATCCGAAGTGATGTCTTCAAACTCAAATGCAAACTCATCGTCTACAATCCCCTGTGATACAGCATCATCCGTAGCACCTTGGAACATAGCAAGGACACGTACAAAGTCTGTTGGAAGCTCTGTGAGGTTTTCATTAAACATTGGATAGTCTGGTGTTTGACCAAACTTAGGAAGCAAACGATTAGTAGCCTTCACCAAATTGTTTAATGCTTTGGCGCTAAATCGACCACGCGGTGCCATTTCTGAAAACGCTATCTCTTCGTCTTGTTCTGCTACACCTATTTCTTCATTCACTTTTCCCCCATGTCTTATCCAATTTACCACTAACTGCATCTTTTGCAGTAAATGCTTCCACAACGGCTTCTTCTTTTGTTTTACCACTTTTCAATGCCTCTGTGTACGTTTCAATATTTTTATCCTGTTCCTTTACACGTTCCTTTTGTGTTTCAACTGCTGAATCCCAACGGTCCTTTGGCAAGTCTGCTTCACACACAAAGCCTTTGTTTTCCATTATCTTTTGCTCAGTATGCTTGTTGGCTACATGTTTTCCCAATGCTTTGGAGAAGTAACCATTGACACCATGTTTACCTGTGCCAGCCCAACTACTATGAGCGTTCGGTGCTCGTAATAATCTATACAGGTCACCTCCACATCCTTGCTCATAAGTGTCTGCACCACACACTTGTGGTAAGTTGTCGTTTTCATAGTCTGCAAAAGAAATAATCTCATCATGTATCTTAGAGCAGACTTGGCATTGGTATATGTATAGTGGCATTATTGTCTCTGTGTGTTTAACATTTGGGCAAGTTGAGCAGATGGCAGTTCACCTTGTGCGCCTATCTCACCAGGTGTTGTTTCCATCTGTTCTGGTGGCGCACCACCCATTGCTGGTTCTTGTGGCATCGGTGCCATGGCTTCTAAAAATGATTCTGGTAAATCATATATCCGGATAAGTTCTTCTTTTATCTTTTCTGGTGGGACACCAAGTTGAGTTAAGACTGGTAATAACTGCACTAGATTGTTTCGTTTCAGGGCTTCTGACAATGGAGTACTACTTTGATCCAATGCTACAATCTTAAACTTTGCATCTAAATCTGGTACGGTAATTACTTTTGGAAGACCATCTATTTCAATAACCGCTTCTTCTTTATCCTCAGCAAGTAAAGATACAATCCGCAAGTATGTCAGAGCAATAAGTTCAATGGCGTTATCTCTTTCTCGTGCTAGTTTACCAATCTCTGATGCGGAGTATTGAGCAAGGGCAGTCACCTCAGTTGCCGTTGCTTTTGTCGCTTCCCCTCGACTGAACGGCGCCAAGATGCTGCCACGGTTTATATCTTGCTCTATGTATGATAAGTATCTGTCAAAGTTTCCTGATAATGGCTCAACACCCACAGCGCGTATGATCCCATCTAATACAGGTTCGTCAACTGCTATCATTGCACCATCCACACCTGCTGTAATCTTAGCCAATGCTTCTTCATCGAGTGAGCCTTCTTTGTACAAATATTGACGAGAATCCCTGCGCACACTGTTTGCCCAATAAGTACGCAAAATGTTCTTTTCATAAAACTGATCGTACACTCGACTTACTGCTGACAAACCACACATAGGCTTCTCCGGCTTACGTGCATAGTAAAGTGGACACAAGGGACTCATAGGACGGTCGTCATATGTCCGAACTGGGATGTCACTCTTCTCAAGAAGCTCTCCACCATCTTTGTAGTTTGGACTCCAGAAATACAAACGGTCATATGATAAATCATAAAACTCTATTATTTGTACATACAAATAATCATCGGGTAAATCCTCACTAACTCCTGTGTACTTCTCTTGTGGGGTAAAGTAATCTACCTTTGGTATCGGTGTAAACTTCTTGGCGCCAAATCTATCTCGCACCTCGGGCATTGGCAAGTAGTACACATGGGCCATAAACCGCTGCTCATCCCACGCACACGCATCCATATCTACTATCACTTCCCAACATGGTATCGCTCGTATCGATACCTTCTCTAACATGTCGGTACTGTCCGATGGGGACAGTTTTAAAAATGAACAAGGATATATTAACGCTAACCTAGATGCTATCTCTAACTGCTCTCGCTTATCAAACAAAAAACGATTGACTACCGATTCTGCCATCTTTGCATTGCCCTCTATGATTGATGCATCCTTTGCCACAACCACAGCAGGATTACGAGAAAACAAGCTAGCAATAAAACCTTCAACGTATGAGAAGCAGTCGGCGGTTTCAACTCGGACCATAGTGTCATCCATATACTCTGATTGCCAGAAACGATTCTCATAGACATCACGATACCTCTTCATCTCTGCGCGTTGATCATCCCAAAAATGGTTGTGCTCATCTAATACTGTACGTATTAATGCAACTATCTCTTTATTGGTTCTCATTGCTTTTCTCCCTAACAACACCACCACTACTATACACCACTACACTACCATCTGCATTCATCACTTCTATTTCTGTGTACAAACTCTTATACTGACATACTAATCTCTTTGGTACATGAAGTGTAAATGATTTGTCACCTACCTTATATGTCAAACAAACTATCTCTATATGCGTTACACCATGACAATCGCATGGGTCGCATTGACATATGGCACATATACTTAGCGGCTTACCATCCATCAATACCTCCTATGCAAATGTGGACTTACACCACTCGTCTGTAACTGCTTATCTGCTTTTTGATTGATTATCCACTCTGGCAAAAATGCACTCTGCTTTATCTTAACACTATTTAAACACCAATACGCCAAGGCCATCGCCATCGCACTGTCACAGTGACTCTCTACATCCTCGCCAAACCTTAATATACCCTTCTCGTCTACTGTAATACTTCTCAGTTCGGTCATCGTTACATTGTCTATTAACCGTATACTACCCGTCTGTATACCCTTCTTTAAGTTTTCAAATAACAACGGCTTACTTCTACTCGTTGTCAGAAAGTCCTTACCTGTATGAGCATCCTTCCAAAACCTATGGAAACCCTGGTGCACCAGTTCTTGTATCGTTGCCAGACCATAGTTGTTACTCTCTACTAACGTCAATGCATTGTTATATGTCACACTCATATCATATATGTAATCGGCTAACTGTACAGGACTTACTGTATTACTTCTATATATACACACAGGCTGTAATGTCATCCTAGACACACAGAACACTACTGCATAATCCCTACCTACACCACCACTAACATCTACTCCAATCGCATATGTGTCGTCTGCATTAGGCTCCTCAAACGTTACCCACTCAACAGGACTAACAGTTAACACATCTACATGCTCAAAATCATCATACGTAAAATATGTATTCCCACTTATACGATATGCCTCATCCAACGTCATTGGATACTCTCTTACAAACTTCTCCCAACCTAGTTTACTTATCTTCTCCCTTCTCCATGCAAACTGCCCTAGTGTAAGACCAAAGTCCTCTTGTAACTTAATCTCCTCATCTGTAAGAGTTATAGGTATATCATCCATACAATACTCTACATGACTAAACCATGGAAAGAATAAGTAGTTCCAATCTGCCTCTCCTATCTGATGCTTATGTACTTCCTTCCATAATGCATCATTGTAATAGTTAGCTGTACTCTCTATTACTAACTGTCCATCATTCAATGCACTTATAGCTGTTGCCTTTAACTCTTCTGGGTTCTCTGCAAATGCATACTCCGAGATGTGTAGCATACTACAAGTCTGTGATCTTAATCCTCCTGCTTGTGTTGCTGCTGCTGCTATAATACGTCCACCATTTTTAAATGCTAGTTCTGTTGTATTGTCTACTTCTAACTCTCTCTTTAATCCCTCTGGTAAGTATTGATAGAATCTCTTGTGTATATGCAATAAGTGTTTACTACTAGCAATCTTATAGGACAGTATTATTAATGTTAGTGGTGTTGTTGCTGTATATGCTTTCCAAAACATGTAAGCACATACCACCGTAGAACTACCTATCTGTCTAGGCTTTAATACTAACGTATCTCTACCTTCTTCTAATGCATTAATAATATCTATCTGTTCTGCATTTAGTTCTAATGGTACTACTCTTCCTTCTTTATTAACTATCTTTAACCTTTGTATAAATAGAAAAGGATCACTAAACACCTTCATTATTTGTTGCTGTATTGATTCCATGTATATCCTGTTCTGGTTGGTAGGATGCCTAGAGTATCATGTCCCCATACTCTAGGCTAATGTATCTCCCTTCATACATTAAAAGAACAAAGTACCATGTACAAGGTGTATCATACAAGATACTTAAATATACAATACTGTAAATGATTCATGTATGCAAGATGTTTGTATTTAGGCACATGTAAAACCTTTAACGTGGTAGCCGGTTAATCGTGCGCGTGGTACTGTTCGGTGGTTCTGTATACTATAACACAAAGGGTTTTGTGTTGAACCGTATACAACCCCCTACCATTCCACACTAGCGATATAACCTAACAACCTACCACATAAAGGAGTCATCATGACAGACAAAATCTTTAACACTATCAACATTATAATCATGATAATACTTGCCATCATAAGCATATATGTATCAGTTGCATTCTTTGTTACTCATTCACAAAATCATGCAAAGATTCTAGAACGTATTGAACAAAACAAACGCATCGAACAAAACAAATAATCTTTATAGCCGATAGGGTCTTAGTACTCTATCGGTTATTCTTTTGTTTTTAAATTAGCAGTTGGAACCCCTCAAACCATACCCGCCTAACGATAATGTTACAAATGCAGCATGAGTGATTCGGAGGTCTGGGATGCCGCAAATGCAGCAAACGGGTAGCCTGGTCTGGGATGCTGTTATATCAGCAATTGACGCATGTGCAGCAAGGCAATCACTATGTGACGCAAATGCAGCAATCTGGGATAGGGATGCTGACAACGCAGCAATGCCACAAACGCAGCAATACCCACTCCAATATGCTGTAAATGCAACAAGGGGATTTGGTGAAACACGCTACTGTTTCGATGTTTCGAGCCATGCTGCAACATCAGCAACGTCTAACTGGGTAGGTTGCTTCAGTTTCGTTTCGACCTCCCTGGTATGAAGCAAACTAACAAAGCGCGACAAATCACTACCTGAGAATGTTTCGGTCTTCCCTTTCGTCTTTATCTCATGCTGTGATAGTTGGATATAAGCCCATAGCAAGCCGGTTATAGATTCAGACCGGATACATTTCGCAATTTGATTATGAGGCTTATTAAGTTGGTTTCGTTTTTGTGTTGGTTGTTTTGGCATGTATCACTATCTCGTAGGTATTAGGGTTTTTGTTTTGTTTCGGTTCACTATCATTATACACAAAAAACCGAAACTGTTTTTTAAGTTTCGGCTTAATAGTATTGTTAATGGTGTTGATGGTTAACAGTGAAGGCACTGACATAACAGGAAGACAGCAAACCAGAATTTGATTATTTTATACTCCATAGTAACACCTCAGAAAATAGGAAAAATACACGGGTACGAATGCACAAAA
>MDTG01401918.1_pt1 | contig 20021 bp, 17 predicted proteins | sample 811421 | NCBI WGS metagenome assembly MDTG01 (sample SAMN05326645, study PRJNA326480) | marine metagenome | isolation source: seawater | place: Pacific Ocean: South East | collected 2011
ATTTACTTTTGTGCAGAACTGAAAAAAAGTTTGATAAGAAAGCAAAATCTAAAATCTCTTTATTTTGCAACCTTTTGTTAGATTCTGTAATTCTTGTTGAAAATGCGTCAACGATATATGAAGTTCCAATAAAACTATTTAATCAAGGAATACTCAAACAAATTTTTTCTCACTTTATGCTTCCAGTGAAAAACAATATAAATCTTAAGTTATGGAAAGATTTTTTAGAAAAGTTTTATAAAATTAAAAAAAGTGTGAAAGTTGCAATTATTGGTAAATATACAAATTTATCGGAATCTTATAAATCGCTAAATGAGGCTCTTTTTCACAGTGGTATCTTTCATAATACAAAAGTAGAAATAAACTGGATAGACTCAAAAGGCATAGAGAATATTCAAAAATGTGAAAAACTACTTAAAGGTTCTGATGGCATACTTGTTCCAGGTGGTTTTGGAAAAGATGGGACAATAGGTAAGATCAATGCAATTAAAATTGCAAAAAAAAATAATATACCTTTTTTAGGAATATGTTTTGGAATGCAATTGGCTATTTTAGAATCAATTAGTACTCTTAAAGGCTTTAAAAATGCATCCTCTACTGAATTTGGTAAAACAAGGATCCCAGTTATTTCTATGATTCATGAATGGAAAAAAAATAATAAATTATTAAAACTGGATAGACAAAATTTAGGAGGCAGTATGAGACTTGGTTCGTATACATCAATTTTAAAAAAAGGATCAAAAGTTTTTTCAATTTATAAAAAAAACAAAATCAATGAAAGACATAGACATAGGTATGAAGTAAATTATAATTTTAAAAAAGAAATAGAAATGAGTGGTGTTACTTTATCAGGTATGTCGCCAGATGGAAATCTTGTTGAAACGATGGAAAGAAAAGATCATCCATGGTTCGTTGGTGTGCAATTTCATCCAGAATTGAAATCTACTCCGTTTAAACCGCATCCAATTTTCAACTCTTTTATTAAAGAACTTTTGAAAAATAGTTAAAGATGAAAAAAATTCAAATAAAAGATAATTTTTTTATGTCAAATTCCTCTGAAATAAAATTTATTTTAGGACCATGCCAATTAGAAAGTAGACAGCATGCTATAGATATTTGTGATGAGATAGATAAGTTATCAAAAAAATTAGATTTCAGTTACATATTTAAAAGCTCGTATGATAAAGCAAACAGAACAAGTCATAAAAGTAAAAGAGGTGTTGGAATAAAAAAAGGTATAAAGATTCTATCTGATATAAAACAAAAATATAATTGTCCCGTTACCTCAGACATTCATGATGTTTCGCAATGTTCCTTGGTGAAAGAGCACTTAGATCTTATACAAATACCAGCATTCTTGTGTAGACAAACTGATTTAATAATTGAAGCTGGTAAAACAATGTTACCTTTAAATATAAAAAAAGGTCAATTTTTATCGCCCTTAGATATTCCAAATATTATTAAGAAAGTTCTATCAACTGGCAATAAAAGTTTACTTTTGACTGAGAGAGGAACAATGTTTGGTTACAATAATTTAGTTTCTGATATGAGATCCTTACCTATTATGAAAAAGACTGGCTTTCCAGTAATCTTTGATGCAACTCATTCAGTTCAATTGCCTGGTGGAAATGGTGCCAGTTCTGACGGACAATATGAGTTTGTAAGTGTTCTAGCAAAAGCCGCCGTTACTACTGGTATTTCAGGTATATTTATAGAAACACATGAAAATCCAAAAAAAGCCCCTTCAGACGGGGCAAATATGGTTCCTTTAAAGGACTTAGGTAAGTTAATTCAAACGTTAATGTTATACGATAACCTTTCAAAAAATAAGGAACTTAATTAATGTCAAAAATAAAGTCCATTTTCGCAAGAGAAATAATTGATAGCCGTGGTTTTCCAACCGTCGAAGTTGAAATTAAGCTATCATCTGGTGATTTAGGTATGGCATCTGTACCTTCAGGTGCTTCAACTGGATCATTTGAAGCTCATGAACTAAGAGATGACGATAAAAAAAGATTTTTTTCTAAAGGCGTTAAAAAAGCAGTAAATTTGATCAATACCGAGATTCAACAAACTATTCTTGGATTTGATGTTACAAAACAAAAAGAAATTGATAATAATCTTATTGAGCTTGATGGCTCGGACAATAAAAAAAGACTTGGTGCAAATTCGATATTAGCGGTTTCACTTGCATGTGCAAAAGCTTCTTCAAATTTTTTAAAAATTCCATTATACAAATATATCGGTGGTATTCATAATTCTCTTCCTACTCCATTAATGAATATTGTAAATGGTGGATGTCACTCGAATAATAACTTGGATTTTCAAGAGTTTATGATTATTCCAGCAAATTTTCAAACATTTAGAGAATCATTGAGGGCTGGTTGTGAAATTTTTCAATCACTGAAACAGATACTTTTAAAAAAAAACTATTCTACATCAGTTGGTGATGAAGGAGGATTTGCTCCAAACATCTCTTCCAATAATGAGTGTCTAGACTTAATAATTCAAGCCATAGAAGATTCAAATTACAAACCAGGAGTAGACATTTTTATAGCTTTAGATGTAGCAGCCTCGGAATTTCATGATAGTGGTACGTATAAGTTATCAGGAGAATCTCTTTCAATGAATAGTAAAGAACTTGTTAAGTACTACAATAATTTAATCAGAAATTATCCAATTATTTCTATTGAGGATGGACTTGATGAAAATGATTGGGACGGATGGAATTCCATCACTGGAGAGATTGGAAATAAATGTCAGCTTGTTGGAGATGACTTGTTTGTTACATCACCAAAAAGGCTTAAAAAGGGTATAAATGAAAGTTGTGGCAATTCAATTTTGATAAAACTCAATCAAATAGGCACATTGACAGAAACAATCGATGCAATAGAAATGGCGAAAAAAAATAATTTTAATACAATTGTTTCTCACAGATCAGGTGAAACTGAGGATACATTTATCTCTGATTTGTCTGTTGGTATCTCTTCTGGGCAAATAAAAACAGGTTCTTTATGTAGATCAGAAAGAGTGGCAAAATATAACCAGTTAATTAGAATTGAGGACAGAGACGATAGTATTGATTTTTCAGGTTTAAAGCCATTTGAAAGATTTAGATGATAAGATTAAAAAATAATTTCGCATTTTTATTATATTTTTTAGTTTTTTTTTTTTTACTATTTGAGATAGTTTTTAGTGAAAAAAATATTTTTTTATTCTTTAATAATTATGAAACCTTATCTCAAAAATCGATTGAATTAAAAAAAAAAGAGGATACAAAAAATTCATTAGAACTTTATTTAAATAATTTCAAAAATTTACCAGAATTTAGAGAATTAATTATTAAAGAAAAACTCTTTTATAAAGATGAAAAAGAAAAAGTTTTAATGTTTAAAATTAAACCTGAATAGTTTTTAAAACAAAATCAACCATTTCATTTGTTATAGCCTCTATAACTTTTATTCTACTTTTAAATTTAAATTCTTTTTTTATAGAAAATATTTTTCTTTTAAATACTATTCCTATAAAAACCGTTCCAATATCTTCATTACTATTAACTCTAGTTGGACCAGCCTGACCAGTACATGAAACTGATACCAGATTTTTATGAGAAGAAAACTTAGTAATATTTTTTGCCATAAGTTCAGCTATTTCGGAACTTACAATACCAAACTCTTTTATCTCTTCATTGATATTTAGAATATGAAATTTAGAACTATTTGAATAGCAAACAATTGAATAATCTAGGACCTTTGAAGCATTTTTTAATTTAACTAGTTCAGCTGCAAAATTACCTCCAGTAACAGATTCAGCAGTACAAATTTTCATTCTTCTTTTTTGTAAAACAGATAATAGTTTTTTTATATTATTTTTTTTAATCATAATAGATATAAAATATCAATGCTGTCATTAATCCCGCTACAATATCATCAAGTAGAACACCATATTCATTTTTCATATTATCAAAATAACTTACAGGAAATGGTTTAAAAATATCTAAAAATCTGAAAATTAAAAAAGCAAGTAAATAATCTATAATTTTTTGATTACAGAATAAAACTGCTAATGATTGACCAATGAATTCATCGCATACTATAAAATTTGGATCCATATTCTCTTTTTTATTTTTTAAAAGCCTCAGTAAAAAATATGAGATGAGTGTGTATGTGATAATAAGAAAGATTAAACTGGTCATGGAAAAACTTTCTTTCAACAACCACAAAAATGGTAAGATTAATAATGAAGCAATTGTACCAGGAAAAAATGGAAAATATCCGATTCCAAACCCAGAACAGAAAAAATTTAAAATTTTTTTATTAGAATTCATTTTTAGATATGGTTACTGAAACCTGACAAGCTATTCCTTCTTCTCTTCCTAAAAAACCTAACTTTTCTGTAGTTGTTCCTTTAACATTTATTATTGATTCATCAATATTTAGAGATTTTGAAATACTATCTTTAAATATATGATTATATTTTGAAACTTTAGGCTTTTCACATATGAGTGTAATATCTAAATTATTAATTATAAAATTTTCTTCTTGCAATAATTTTTTTGCATGCTCCATAAAAACTATAGAATCTTGATTTTTCCATTTATTGTCATCTGGAGGAAAATGATTTCCAATATCGCCCTTACATAGGGCACCTAGTATAGCATCAACTATTGAATGAAACCCAACATCTGCGTCTGAATGACCCTCAAGGCTTTTATTGAAAGGAATTTTTACGCCAAATATTGTTAAGGATTTTCCAACTTTAAATTTATGAACGTCAAATCCAGTACCGACTCTCAAATTACTCATTGCTAATCTCCCATTTATTAATTTTGCTACCTCATAATCATTTTTAGTTGTTATTTTAAAATTTAAATTTTCACCATCAATAATTTTAATTTTTTTATAAAATTCGTAAAACATAATAGAGTCATCAGTGTATTGTTTGCCTTGTAAATTTTTATGACAATTGAAAATTGAATTAAATACAAACCCCTGAGGTGTTTGAATTAATTTCAAATTGTTTCTAGGGACATCTTTGTAAGTTGAACAATCCGACATTCTTACTGAATCATAAATATTTAGTGAAGGAATGACTCCATCATGATTTTCTAATTCGTTTAATATTGAGATTATCAATTGTTTTGAAAAGAAAGGTCTAACTGAATCGTGAATAAGTACTTTTTGTGGATTAAATTCTTTTGCTTTTTTTAAACCTAAAAGCACAGATTCTTGTCTATCTTTACCACCTTCAATTATATCAATATCTTTATTAATAAATAACATTTCAGTTTTCTTAATATAATCTTTATGGCTGACAATTATTAATTTTTTAAAAAAACCTGATGAAATTAACTTTTTAACGCTAATTTCGAGAATCGATTGTTTATTGATTATAAAAAACTGTTTAGGAATTTTGGAGTCGAATCTTTTTCCTTCTCCTCCACTAAGTATTATTGCTAAGTTATTTTTTTGCATCAATTAATGTAGTATAGATATTCTATGGATTTATATATTTTCATTGAGATATTATCATTTATGAGTTTTATTTTATTCTCTCTAACTTGTTTTACAAGGTTAGATAGTAACTCTGATATTAATAAAATAGTATATATTTTTAATCTATTTTTTCTTGGAACAATCAGTTTGTTTCACTATTTTTTCGTATTAAATTTTGTATCAAATAAATTAACTCTTGTCACTTCCTTACTTGTTGTAATCACATTTTTTATTTTTTTTATTTTATCGGTTTTATCTTACCAGTTCATAAGATATAGAATCCTATTCATACCTTTTTTTTTAATTATTTTAATTTTTCGTTTTACTCTCGGTTTTTTATCTGCTGATGATAGTTATACATTTAAGTTATTCGACAATAAATATTTAGTCATTCATATACTAACATCACTATTATCCTATTCTTTACTTACAATAAGTTTAGTTACCTCTTTTTGTTTGTTTATACAAAGCTTATACATAAAAAAAATGAAGTTTAATAAAATAATTAACGAATTTTTGCCATCTATTTACGAAAGTGAGTTGCTAGCTATAAGATTTTTATATCTTACAATTTTTTTTCTTATAATTTCTCTTTTATCAGGTCTTTATTATTTTATTGAAAGTGGCGAGGAATTAATTTACTTTTTCAATGAAAAAGTAATATTTAGTCTGATAACACTAATTCTTACATTATTTATAATTTTATTTAGAATATTAAAAGGGTTAACAGGCCAAATGATTTTTAAGATGATTTTATTATCGTATTTTTTAATGGGATTTTCTTACTTTGGTTTGAAATTGATAAGCTGATGTTGAAGATTGGTAAATTAACTATAGAAAGTAATTTTTTATTAGCTCCAATGTCTGGTGTTACCGATTATCCTTACAGAGAAATTGTAAAAAGGTTTAAACCAGGTTTGGTTTTCTCAGAAATGATAGCTAGTAGAGCTTTAATCGCGCAAAACTCAAAAACTATGCAAATGATAAAGAAAACAGATAATTTCTTGTCAGCAATCCAAATAGCTGGTTGTGATCCCAAAATTATGGGTGAAGCGGCCAAAATTTGTGAAAATAATGGAGCTGACCTTATAGACATCAATATGGGTTGTCCTGTAAAAAAAGTTGTAAATGGTTACGCTGGTTCAGCTTTAATGAAAGATGAACTATTAGCGAAGAAAATATTAGAGGCTGTTACCTCTTCAGTCAATATACCAGTAACATTGAAAATGAGGAAAGGGTGGGATGATAACACTTTAAATGCACCAAAAATTGCTAGAATTGCTGAAGAATGTGGGATAAAAATGCTCACTATTCATGGAAGAACAAGGTGTCAAATGTATAGAGGAAAATCAGATTGGAGGTTTGTTAAAAAGGTGAAGCAAGCTGTCAATATACCAGTTTTAGTCAATGGAGATATTAATAATTCTTTTGATCTAACCACGGCTATTAATGAATCATGTGCTGATGGCGCTATGATCGGAAGGGGGTCTTATGGTAAGCCTTGGATTTTTGAGGAACTGAGATCAAAAGAATATAAAAAATTTAATATGACTGAAGAATTTAAAAAAGAAATAATTCTTAATCATCTGTCACTTAGTATAGATCATTATGGTGCAGAGGTGGGTTTAAAATCTTTTAGAAAACATTTAGGTTGGTATTCAAAATCTTTAAAAAATTCAAATGAATTTCGAGCTAAAATCAACCAATGCACAGATGAATCAAGATTAAAGAGTTTTATAAATGATTTTTTTTAAAATATATTAATGTCGAAAATTTCAGACAAAATTTCATACAAAATAATTTTTGAACTTTTTCCTGATCCAATTTTAATTATAGATAAAAATGAATTAAAGATTCGGGTTTGCAATCAAGAAATGCAAAATTTATTAAAAAAAAGCAATGATTATCTATTTGGAAAAAAAATAGAGGACATCTTTCATAATGAATATTATTTTAATTCAAACATTAGAGAAATATCTAAAAATTATGGAACTTTTACTATCAAAGATAAACTAAACTTAGATAATTTATTTTTTGAGATTAAGTGCGTTGTTTCTGATGATTTAGAGAAAAATATAATATTGATATTTAAAAATATTGATAAAAAAGAAGATGAAGATGACAATCAAAATTTAGAATTTTTTAATGAGATTTTTGCTATCCTTTCACATGAAATTAATAATCCAATTTCCTCCATTAAATTAGCTTCAGATTTAATCAAAAGAAACCACAATGATGTAGACAGTGAGTTGATTAATATTATAAAATCAGAGGCTTTACGAATAACAAGGTTATTTACTAATTTTAATCTTTCAGAGTCCAAGCATATAAGAGAGACCAACGAAGAGAATATTCATGAAATAATTCGTTTATGTTTATTTAAGATTAAACAAATGCCGAACAAATTAAAAATAATAGAAGAATTTGACCCTTCATTGCCTTTGATAAAAATAAGTAGAGATTTATTGATACAAGTCTTTGATAATATCTTTATAAATGCATATGAATCTTCAAACTTTTTGAATAATTCGTATATAAAAGTTCAAACAAGATTTGTAGTAGGAGAAAGCATTAAAATACCTAATATTAAAAACTCTATAAAAAAAAGCGCTTTAAGTATTATAATATCTGAAAATGGTTCAGGTATTTCTCCAGAAACTATGAATAAAATCTTTTTACCATTTTTTTCTACTAAAAAAAGAGGTACAGGTATTGGATTGTTTTTGGTAAAAAAAATTATAAACGAACATGATGGGACTATAAATATAGAATCTGAGAACGGAATAACATTAGTAAAAATTAATCTTCCATTTTAAATTTTATGCAGAAAAAAATACTTATAATTGACGACGATCATTCATTGAAATTATTAATGGTGAAAGCTCTTAGAACATCAAAAATTAATATTAAAACTGCTTCAACTATCTCCGAAGGTTGGTTTTTAATTGAAAAAGAGCATTTTGATCTAATTATATGTGATGTAGTACTTCCAGACGGAGACGGATTAGAGTTAGTAAAAAAGTTAAAAATTAAATTTAATAATTTAGAATTTATAATAATAAGTGCTCAGAACAATATTTTAACAGCTATTAAGGCTGATCAGTTAGATGTATTTGAATACATACCTAAGCCATTAGATTTAAATGATTTAATTATTTCGGTTGATAGATCTTTAAAAAAAAAAAAAGAAACAAATCAACAGTTTCAAATTGAAGAAAACCTACCAATGATAGGATCCTCTCCGGCAATGCAAATTGTTTATAAAAATATTGCAAAAATTACTAAAACTAATTTTTCTGTTTTAATAAACGGAGAGTCTGGAACGGGAAAAGAATTAGTTGCAAAAACAATTCACAATTACAGTTCTAGATCTCAACAGCCTTTTGTAGTAATTAATATGGCTTCACTGCCAAAAAACTTAATTGAAAGTGAATTATTTGGTTATGAAAAGGGAGCATTTACAGGTGCGCAAAAGCAAACTTTAGGATTTTTTGAAAAAGCTTCAGGTGGTACACTTTTTATGGATGAAATTGGAGACATGCCATATGAAATACAATCACGCTTATTAAGGGTTTTACAGTTTGGTGAATTTACAAGAGTTGGTGGAAGAGAATCAATTAAAACTGATGTGAGGGTTATTTCAGCCACCAATAAAAATTTACAAAATGCAGTAGAGAAAGGGAAATTTAGAGATGATTTGTATTACAGATTAAATGTTATAAATATTACTTTACCTCCACTTCGAAAAAGAGAAAATGATATTATTTCTCTGAGTAGGCATTATCTATCAGTCTATTCAGATGGAAACAGACAGTTTGATAGTTCAGCTATAAGTTTTTTAAAGAATTATCATTGGCCAGGAAATATTAGAGAATTAGAGAATTTATTGAAACGAGTTTCTGTACTGACTTCAGAGTCTTTAATTACATCTTTAATATTAGAGGATTATATCGATCGCGAAGATAAATCTAATACTTCTGAGCATCAAAAACTAAATAATAAATCTGAAAAAGAAAATCTTAGAACTTATTTAAACAATTTTTTAAATAATTTTTATAAAACTATAGATGAGAACGCTGAATTGGATGGTCTATACGAAAAATTTATAAATGAATTTGAAAGACCACTCATATTAAAAACTTTAGAATTTTGTAGTGGTAATCAAATAAAAACTGCAAAAATATTAGGCATCAATAGAAATACTTTAAGGGCTAGAATTAAAAAACTTAATATTCCTCTAAGACATGGAAAAAAATGATTGTTACAAAAGCAACAGAGTTTTTTAATAAAAATAATATATTAAATATTTTATTTTTATTAACTTTTTCATTTTCTTTTGTAATTAGTCTAGTTATTTTTCTTACCCTTTCCGGAAAATTATCAAACTTAGAAGAAATTGATAATGTTTCAAATTTAATCTCAATAAACTTTATTTTAATAGTCATTTTGATTCTTATTTCTATAAAGAAGATTAAAGACAATTTTAAACAAGAGAAGTTAAAATCAAAATTAAAAATTCAATTCACACTTTTCTTTATTTTTATGACTCTTATTCCAACAACTTTAATAACAGTTTTTTCACTTATTTTTTTTGATCAAGGAATAAAGATTTGGTTTAATGATAAAATTGCTAGTGTAATAAATGGATCTAAGAAAATTTCAGAATCTTATTTTAATGAACATATTAAAAATATAAAAAATGATATTTTATTTATTAGGAGTGAAATTAATAATGAGAAAATTGTTTACTTTACTAATAAAGAAAGATTAAACGAATTTTTGAGTTATTTTGTTGAGGTAAAAGATTTGGATGAAGCAATTATTTTTGAAAGTTCAGGACAATTGCTTGCTAAAGTTGGTTCATTTTTAATAGAGTCTGAAACTGCACCACCATTATGGTCTTTTTTTATTGCAGACGACGGAGATATAGCAGTATTTCCAAATAATAATAAAACAAAAGTAAGAGCACTTATCAAGGTTCAAAGGGCTATACCAACTTATTTGTTTATTGGTAAGGATGTTGATCCAAATGTTTTGAGTAGAGTAGAATCTGTAGATGTTGCTGCGAATGATTATTTGAGTGTAAATAAGAAATTAGATAATTTCCAATTTCAATTTAATCAATTATTTATTGCAATAAATTTTCTGATGATTCTATTATCAGTTTGGTTTGGATTGAGGTTCGCAAATAAAATTATAGAACCCATAATGCAAATAATTATTGATTCTGAAAAAATTATTAATGAGGATTTTTCAAAAAGAATCAGAATATTTGTAGGAAATAATGAGTTTAATATTTTATCTAACGTTCTTAATAAAATGTTAGACATTTTAAGTGATCAACGTAATAAACTACTTAGAGCAAAAGAAACAATTAATCTTAGAAGAAAATTTACAGAAAAAATTATCAATAATGTGAGCACGGGAATAATATATGTCGACTTAAAAAGTAAAGTTTTACTTTCCAATAAAAATTCACAAGTAATTTTTGATCATCAAGTGAAAAGAAATTTCGTACTTAGAAATAGTTCATTAAACAATGTATTGAAGAAATTTAGACAAAAAAGCTTAAAAAATAACGAACTTCAAATAAGATTTCCGGTAAATGATAAAATAAAGTTTTTAAATATAAAAATATCTGAATTAATTGAAAAAAACAAAATAAAAGGATTTGTTTTGAGTATTGATGATGTTACTGCATTAGTTTCGGCACAAAAACATGCTGCATGGTCAAGTGTTGCAAGATATATGGCTCATGAAATAAAAAACCCTTTAACACCAATCAAATTGTCAGCTCAAAGACTCGAGAACCTATTTAATAATTCTCTAAATAACAAAAGTACTTTTGTTAATTGTACAGAAACAATTAAAAGACAAGTAAATAATATCCAAACATTAGTTACTGAATTCTCAAACTTTGCAAGAATGCCGGAAAGTGAGTTTAAAACTGTAAAACTTAATACTCTTATTGAGACTCAAATTAACTCAATTGCGATCTTAGATAGTCAAGTAAAAATAATTAATGAAAATCCAAATAAGGATATAAAAATAAAATGTGATAAAAATCAAATTGGAAGAGTTTTTCTTAATATTTTAAAGAATTCTTATGAATCTATTTCAAAAAAAAATAAACTTATTAAAGTAGAAGTTATTAAAACAAAAAATCAAGTAGTAATAAATTTTGAAGATAACGGAATTGGTTTTTCAGATAATAGAGATAAATTATTTGAACCATATATTACAAATAAAAAGAATGGCACCGGTTTAGGACTTGCTATTTGTAAAAAAATTATTGAAGATCATAACGGGCAAATAAGTTTATTGAATAGCGATAAACTTGGAGGAGCCTGTGTGAGAATAAAACTATTTTTAATTTAATGAATACTTGATTTATGATTGAGAAAGACACAAAGATATTAATAATCGATGATGAAATTGATATATGTGATCAACTATCAGGATTGCTTAGTGACATAGGGTATGAATGTCAATTTGCTACTTCTTCTGAAGAAGGAATGGAACTATTTAAAAAAAGTAATTTTTCATTAGTACTATTGGACATTTGGTTAAATAATTCCAAGTTCGACGGATTTCAAGCGTTAGAAAAAATTCAAAGTACTGAAAATAATATTCCAGTTATAATGATTAGTGGTCATGGCAATATTGAGACTGCAGTAAATTCGATTAAAAAAGGAGCATATGACTTTATAGAGAAGCCGTTTGATAGTGATTTACTTATTTTTAAAATTAAAAAGGCTCTAGAAAATTTAGTTTTAAAAAAAAAAATTGAAAATTTTGCAAATAAAATTTCAAATTTAGAATTTGTCGCTAACTCTAAAACTACAAAAGCGTTAGAAAAAAAAATTAATCAAATTAGTAAAACTGATTCTAATATTCTAATTTTGGGAGATGAAGGTTCGGGTAGGGAGTTTGTAGCTGCAAAAATCCATAGCCTATCCTATAGATCAAAAAAAAATTTCAAATGTGTAGATTGTAGAAAAAACCAAGATCAGCTAGACACCGATCTATTTGGTTATGAGGACAAACAGATTGTGAAATCTTTTGGAATTTTAGATGAAATAAATAATGGTACCTTATATCTAAAAAATATTGACAGTTTGTCCAGAAAACTGCAGGGCAAAATATTAAGAATTCTAGACGAGAAAAAATACTATAGAATAGGCGGATCAAATTCGAATAACTTGAATATTAGAGTTATTTCATCATCAATAAAGAACAAAAAAAAAACGTTGAGAGAGGACCTAATTAAATTACTTAATTTTACAATAATAGAAGTTCCTCATTTGCATGAGAGAAAAGAAGACATTGAACAACTTGTTTCTATATTTTCAACAAATATATCGCTTACAAAGGGGGTGCCTAATAAAAAATTTTCAGATGAAGCTTTATTTTATTTGTATAATCTTAAAATATTAAAAAATATCTCTCAATTGAAAAAATTCATTGAATGGATAATGGTTATGATTGATGATAATAAAAATGAGATTTCTAAAAATGATTTACATGAATTAGGAATAAATCTATTACAAGATAATTCTAAGAATAGTGAAGATTCAATGAATTTAAAAATTAAAGAGGCCAGAGATGAATTCGAAAAAAATTATCTGATGTACAATTTAGAAAAATTTGAATATAACGTATCGAAGATGTCAGTTGAAATAGGTATGGAAAGAACCGCTTTGTATAGAAAGCTAAAATCATTAAATATTAATATGGAAATCTGACAATGAAAATAATAGTTTGTGGCGCAGGAGAAATTGGTTCTAACATAGCAAAACAGCTTGTTTATGAAGATAATGACGTCACAATTATTGATGAATCCGAGTCCTTGCTAAGGCTTTTAAATAAGAGTGTGGATTTAAAAAGCATATGTGGAAAAACTTCACACCCTGATGTGTTAGAAAAAGCTGGTGCAGATGAAGCAGATATGCTTATTGCTGTTTCAGATAACGATGAGTTAAATATTGTATCCTGTGAAATGGCAAATCATTTATTCAAAATTCCATTGAAGGTAGCAAGAATTAAAGAATCCGAATATTTAAACCCAAGTTTTGTTAAGAAATTATTTTCTTCAGGTAAAATTGATGTAGATGCTATTATTTCTCCCGAATTAGAAGTCGCAAAAGATATTATAAGGAAACTAAATACACCAGGAGCATTTGATTCATTCTATTTAGGTGATAAAATGGCAAGAATAATTGGTATATCAATAAATGATGATTGTCCTATCATTAATACGCCCTTAAGAATGTTACCTGGAATTTTTTCTGGACTAGAGGTGAAAATATTATCGATTTTTAGAAAAAACGAGATAATTATACCTAGTGGTAAAGTTGAACTCTATCCAGGTGATGATATTTATATTTGTATAAGAAATGAAGACATTTTAAGAGCATTAAGAGTTTTTGGTATTAAATCTCAAGAAAATAGAAAATTGATAGTTGTTGGTGCAGGAAATATCGGTCTTAATATTTTAAAGATTCTCGAAAAAGACTATCCAGATATTAATTGTAAAATTATTGATAATGATCTTGAAAGAACGAAAGATATTTCTTCACAATTATCAAAACAAAGTACGATATTATGTGGAGATGCTATTGATTCAAATCTACTAAAAGAAGCTGGTGCTTCAAGTGCAGAGGCAATAATAACAGTTACAGACGACGATGAAGTAAATATTTTTTCCTCATTACTTGCAAAAGATTTAGGATGTAAAAGAACAATGGCGATTGTTAATAATCCCAATTATAGAAATCTATCAAAAAAGCTTGATTTAGATGTATTGATAAACCCTGGAAATATTACTACTTCAGCTATCCTTCAATATGTTAGAAGAGGAAAAGTAAAAGAGATTCATGATTTTGGAAACGACAGAGGTGAAATAATGGAGATTGAAATATTACCTACAACAAAATTTGCAGATAAGAAAATAGCTGACCTAGACATGCCAGATGGAGTGGTGATTGGAAGTATTGTAAGAGAAAAGAAAGTAATATTTCCAGATGAAAATACAACAATTTTTGTAAAAGATAAATTGATTATTTTTTCAAAACCTTCATCTATTAAAGATATAGAAAAATATTCAGAGGTTAATATAGAGTTTTTTTAATGGCATTTTGTTATATCAATGGATCTTTTGAATTAAAAACTAATGCAGTTGTTTCAATAGAGGATAGGGGGTTTAACTTCTCTGATGGTGTCTATGAAGTGATGGCATTTGCAGATCAAAAGATTTTAAACTTTAAGAAACATGTTAGAAGACTTGATAACTCTCTCTTAGAACTAAGAATACCTCAACCTTTTGTAAATGTAAAATCCTTGGAATTAATTATAACGAAACTTATAAAATTAAATAACTTAAATGATGGTTTTATTTATCTTCAAATAACACGTGGGAATGCAAAAAGAAACCACCTGTTTCCCAACAAAATAAACCCTAATATTGTAATTTTTACCTTTAACTTGAATATAGATAAAAAAATTAAATCAAACGGAGTTAAAGTTGGCTTAACAGAAGATCTTAGGTGGAGTAGGTGTGATATTAAATCAATTTCATTGTTACCAAATGTATTGGAAAAACAAAAAGCATACGAGAATGGTTATTATGAGTATTGGCAAATTAGAAACAGTATTGTCACTGAAGGATCCACCTCAAATGCGTTTATTGTTAACAAGAACAATCAAATAATAACCCATCCAATAAATAATTTTATTTTAGGAGGAGTTACAAGAGATTCCGTAATTGAGATTGCAAAAAAAGAAAAAATTGAAGTTATTGAACAAGGTTTTTCACCTGATGAAATAGATAACTGTAAAGAGGCATTTCTTACAAGTACGACTGTAGGCGTTCTGCCGGTAGTAAAAATAGAAAATAGGAAAGTTAATAGTGGAATGCCGGGAAGAATAACCAAAAATCTAATTAAAAAATATAATAATTATTTACTCGATCAAATAAATGAATAGAACAGATACTTTTGTTATTCAACCTCATATAAAAAAAACAAAGGATTTAAAACATGTTCTTCTAAACGAAGCAAAAAGTCTGGTAAAAGCTATTGATCTAAAATGTGTTTTTTCTGCAATTGCAGGTATTGATAGAGTAAACCCCAAAACATATTTAAATTCTGGTTATGTTTCATTTTTAAAAGAAAAAATCATTCAGCTTAAAGCTAACTTAATTTTTATTAATACAAATTTATCTCCAATACAGCAGAGGAATCTAGAAAAAGAGATGCATTGTAAAGTGATAGATAGGACAGGTTTAATTCTCGAAATATTTGGTTCTAGAGCAAAATCAAACGAAGGTAAACTTAGTGTTTTACTCGCCAGTTTAAATTTTCAAAAAAGCAGATTAGTAAGATCATGGACACATCTTGAGAGACAAAGAGGCGGCGCTGGTTTTATGGGTGGCCCTGGTGAGAAACAAATAGAGTCAGATAAAAGACAAATTACCGAAAAAATTAATAGATTAAAAAAAAAAATTTTGAAAATAAATAAAACCAGGCTAAACCAACGATATCGAAGGGTAAAAAATAAAATACCCATAATATCTCTTGTAGGGTATACAAATTCAGGTAAGTCTACATTATTTAATCTAATTACTAAATCATCAGTAATATCTAAAAATATGCTTTTTGCTTCTCTTGATTCTACGATAAGAAATGCTCACTACAAGGGGTCTAACTTTATATTTGTAGACACAGTAGGATTTATTAGAGACCTACCAACAACACTTATTGATGCATTTAAATCGACATTAGATGAAATTTTAAATTCTGATCTAATTTTGCACGTTCGTGATATGTCTGATGCGCAGTATCTATTAAATAAAGAAGAAGTTCTTAAAATTTTAGACGAAATAGGTATTTTCAAAGATGACAAAAGAATTATTGAGGTAAATAATAAAATTGATGTTGTGATTGATTCAATGAACCTTCACAATCAAATCAATAATAAATCAATTATGATCTCTGCCAAAAAAAAAATTGGTATTCAGAGGCTCATGAATAAAATCGTTGAAGCTTTGGAGGGAGGAGAGCAAAATAAATTTTTACTTCAACAATCTGATTAAATTAGATGTATCTTCTTTTTCATAACCAAGTTTTACTAACTCTTGATATTTATTTTTTATTAATTTTGTTACAGTTAAATTTATTTTTCCAGTTTTATCTATTTCATCAAATATCAAATTTAAATCTTTTAACATAAGTTTATTCATGAAGCCAAAATTAAATTGATTATTCCACATTGTTTTAGCTCGATTTTCTAATTGCCATGATTGTGCAGCTCCATTTTTTAAAACATCTATTAAATTATCAATATTAATCTTTTTTTTTTTTGCAAAAAACAAAGCCTCAGATAATCCTTGAATTACAGATGCAACACAAATTTGGTTGACCATTTTAGTGATTTGTCCATTACCAGGTTTTCCCATATAAATTAAAGATTTGGAATATATTCTTACAGTTGGACTTATCAAATTTATTTTTTCTTTATTACCACCAACCATTAATGATAACTTACCTTCTTTTGCACCAATTTCTCCACCACTCATAGGAGCATCAAAGAAAAATGATTTCTTTTTTAAGAATTTCTTGTATAGAAATTTTGAAATTTTAGGAGAAGCAGTAGTGTGATCAACTATAATTGTTTTGGGTTTTATACCAGACAATAGACCATTTTTTGATAGGTATATATCTTTAAGATCATTATCATTTCCTACACACGATATAATTAAGTCTACGTTTCGAGCTAATTCATCAAGACTCTTATGTCTTTTCAACAAACCTGTATTATTATATTTTTTTATAAATTTTATTGTATTCGATGAACCACGCTCGATAATGTGAATTATCTTTTTTTTCTTTATAAGGTGAGAGGCCATATGAACTCCCATTATTCCTAAACCAATAAAACCTATTTTTTTAGTCATTTTTTAGAATTAAATCATTATTATGGTTGGTGGTGAACTTGATATTACTATCTTCTTTTATTTTATTACTTAGAATTTGATAAGCTATTTTATCAACAATTTCTGTTTGAATGATTCTTTTTAATGGTCTCGCACCAAAAGATGGGGAAAAACCTTCATTTGTAATCCAATTCTTTGCTTTTTGATCGAGATTAATAAAAATCTTTTTCTGTTTCAAAACTTGTTCTAATTCACTTATTTGAAGATCAATTATTTTATTCATTTCACTTTTTGTTAGTCTATTAAATATAATTAAATCATCAATTCTATTTAAAAATTCAGGTTTAAAATTCTTTTTAACCTCTTCCTTGATCTTTTCCTGTGTAAATATTTCAACTTTACTTGCTTGATCCTCAGAAAAGTTTATTAAATCTGCACCTATATTTGATGTCATGATTATAATTGTGTTTTTGAAATTTACTAATCTTCCATGAGAATCGGTAAGTCTTCCCTCATCAAAAACTTGCAATAATAAATTAAATACGTCTGTATGTGCTTTTTCAATCTCATCTAATAAAATAAGCTGATAAGGTTTTCTTCTGATTCTCTCAGTAAGAATTCCTCCACTTTCATATCCAATGTACCCAGGAGGTGATCCAATGAGTTTTGAAACAGAATGTTTTTCCATATATTCAGACATGTCAAGTCTGAACATTGATTGAGAGTTATTAAAAAGGAATTCTGATAATATTTTAGTTAGTTCAGTTTTTCCAACACCAGTGGGTCCGAGAAACAAAAAAATTCCAATTGGTCTGTTAGGGTCTTGAATGCCGGCTCTGGATCTTAGTATGGATCGTGAAATTAACTTAATAGCCTCTTCTTGTCCTACTATTTTGCTTTTCAATTCCTCTTCCATCTTTATTATCTTTTCTTTTTCTCCTTCAAGCATTCTATCAACGGGAATGCCAGTAGACTTGGAAATTACCTCTGCAATATTGTCAGATGAAACAGATTTACTTAGAATTTTTTGTTGTTTTTGAGAATCCAACGATTTAAGTTCTTTTTCTAAATTTGGTATAGTACTGTAAGCAAGTTCACCTGCTTCTGATAGTTTTCCTTCTCTTTGCAGAATTGAAAGTTTATTTTTATTATATTCAATTGTCGATTTTAATTTTTGAATCTCTAAAATTATATCTTTTTCTCTTTTCCAATTATTATTAAATTCCTCAAATTCTTTTTCAATTTCTTTTATTTCATTCTTAAGGTTAGTCGCACGATCTAAAGACTTTTTATCGTTTTCTTTTTTTAAACTTTCGTACTCAATTTTATTTTGTAAAAGTTTTCTCTCTATACTATCTAACTTTTCTGGTTTTGAATCAATTTGTAATCTAATTCTAGCTGCGGCTTCATCCATTAAATCAATAGCTTTGTCTGGAAGAAATCTATCATTAATATATCTCTTAGATAATTCTACTGCAGATACAATTGCTGAATCTAAAATTTTTACACCATGATGAACTTCATATTTTTCTTTTAGACCTCTCAAAATTGAGATTGCGTCTTCTTTAGTTGGTTCTTCTATTAATATTTGTTGGAATCTCCTCGCTAATGCAGCATCTTTTTCTATATTTTCTCTGTATTCATTGAGTGTTGTAGCACCTATACAATGTAACTCACCTCTTGCAAGTGCTGGTTTCAAAAGATTTGAAGCATCCATTGCTCCTTCTGACTTTCCTGCTCCAACTAAATTATGAATTTCATCAATGAATAGTATTAATGATGTTTCATTTTCACTTACTTCTTTTAAAACTTTTTTTAATCTTTCTTCAAAATCTCCTCTAAATTTTGCACCAGCCACGAGTGCGCCTAAATCTAGTGAAATTACTTTCTTATTTTTTAGAGAATCTGGCACATCATCATTAATTATCCTAAGAGCTAAGCCTTCTACAATTGCAGTTTTTCCAACACCTGGTTCACCAATTAATACTGGGTTATTTTTTGTTCTCCTCGAAAGAACTTGAATACTTCTTCTAATTTCCTCTTCTCTTCCAATTACTGGATCTAACTTTCCTATTTTTGCTAATGCTGTAAGGTCTATAGAGTATTTTTTTAATGCATCTGTTTCTATTTTAGAGTTTTTTTCGTTGATTGTTTGCCCCTTTCTTAATTTTAAAATTATGGTTTTAAGAATTTCTTTATTGAAATTAAACCTATTTAACAATTTTGATACTTTCGCATCTGTTTCACTGACAATAGAGTATAATATAACTTCAGGAGATATAAATGAATCATTAAATTCTTTCATCAAAATTTTTGAATTTTCCAGTATCTTCAATAATTCGTTCGATAAAAAAATATTTATATTTTCCCCTGAAACTTCTGGAATTTTTTTGAGGGAATTCTCTATTTCATTTTTTAAGGAACTAAGTTCTGAACAACAATTTTTTAAAATATTTTCTAAATATTCGTCATTATCTGTAATAATAGAATGCACTACATGAAATAATGTAACTTGTTGGTGATTTAAAGAAATTGATTTATTTTGAGCATTGTTTAAGATTAATTTACTTTTTTCATTGAATTGATCAAAATTC
>MDTG01401840.1_pt1 | contig 20017 bp, 19 predicted proteins | sample 811421 | NCBI WGS metagenome assembly MDTG01 (sample SAMN05326645, study PRJNA326480) | marine metagenome | isolation source: seawater | place: Pacific Ocean: South East | collected 2011
CAAAACACTCGTTGCCCTACTGTTTGGGCGGTGGAGGTTAACCTTGTACATGCATGTTTACTAAACTAATGGACTCTTTCCCCCACCACACTCGACTGCATTTGCGCGCTAAGACACACACGCACCAGATATTTTCAAATGGCCACCACAAAGAGAAAAACAGATTCATGCAAAAGTTTACCGATGGACAATCAAAGGTAAGTGCGATCACCGATTTGCTTGATTTGATCTACAAACCGCCACCGCCTCCTCCTCTATCCCACTGGATACAGTCCACGAATGCAGACGAGCATTGCAAAGAATATCCAATCGCGTGCGCGAGCATGATTGGCGCGATAATCGCTCTTCTGATTGTTGGATACGGGTGCCTGTGTCTTTACGTGGCCTTTCCGAGGTTCAGAACGCCAAACAATTACGAAAACAGCAATGCCGGTGCTACGGGGCTGATTCCAGTCCGCCGCTCACAACGCTTGCTCCAACACAAACCGACCTAAACACTATTCTTAAATTAGTTTGTGTTTAGATCGGTCTGCAAACAACCCTAAACTCAAACGTTCTAAGCGCCTCAGCCATGTATCATAATCTATGTTCATGCGTGGTGATCTGTCTTGTCCAACAATGAAAGAAATAAACGCACATTCAGCCATGCACAGAGTAAAAGAAACGCGCTTCATTTCAGAATTTGTGCCACTGTCGTGCCAGAAACGGTAAGCAACAAAGGCCCACACAAAAACGATTCCCGCAATGGGAGGGCCAAATGACGCGGCACGACACCTAGTAGCCGCTTTGCGCACCACGGCCTCAAGACTCAGGGAAAGGTCATTCATGAGTTTGCCACCCATAGCTTCGACGCGAGCTTCAGCGTCGCGGCGCATGATGGCAACCATAGTGACGCAAGCTTCTGTTATAATGACTTTGCACACTATCTCCCAATCCCTAAAGCCTCTGTAAAGAAACAGCTCCAAAAGCGCAGTTGTTCCCAGCATGATTGAAGGAATAACCGTTCCCAGTTTTGAATAGAGCAAAGGCACGCAAAGAACCGCGCACGAGATGATCTGAGAGACGCTCAACAAAGAAAGAAGAAGCATGGAAAGTCCGATTCCGCACTTCAGGACCGCATTCACGTAGATGAGATGTGCACCAAAATCAAGAAGACGTCTACGAACCTCGTCCAGGAAAAGTGCCACTATGATGAAGGTTCCCGTTGTCACAGCAGCTCGGGAAAATTTGCGCCGCGGCCTGTTCACCTGCATGCTTATATGACACTGCCGTCGAATGATCGTCTGGTCACAGAATGCCGTTAGCGAGAAGCAACCTTGCTCAAAGTGTTTGCATCCGTCAGTTCTGACAGTCCACCTTTTCAAAAAGCGCTGTCAGCATCACGGCGTTCGTCCGCCGTATCAACATTATAGACGGCTTTTTCGCGTCCACTATCGCGCCGATCGTAGATGGGTCTGCACGGCCGTGTTGTGCCCGATAAACGTACACATTTTCAGGGTCATCCCCACGCACGAGGAGAAATGCATCGATAGCACGACCCGGTCCAACCATGCAGGTGCACAGCGCCTTAGCAACTCCCGCGACGATGTCGTCGTGGTTTGCGACAATACCAATGATCTCCTCTCGATGTGGCCACGCAGTACACGCGTCGTGCAATAACGGCCTCCTGTTGTAGCATTCGTAGACCAGGTCTGCAATATTCTCGGAAGACGCTTCCATTGTCGCGCCAGCGTCGACCTTGATCTTGTTTCCCACTGCCAAAGAGTGGATTTTCAACGCAAATTTTACCCGTTCCGCGTTTGCGGCGACACATTCGACCGCGCGTCTTTTACAAGAGATGAGCAATGCTGCGTCCGCCACACGCTTTAGCCTCGCGCACTCTCGTTCGTGAGTCTTGTTGGCACAATCTTCCTGCTCGAGGCTTTTGGTGCAGCGAGAAAACGTATCTTCCAGCGACGAAGACAACCCAACCTTAACGCTTACGTTGATTAGCATGTCGATCAACGTTTGGGGTACTCCCTTGGCTGTCATGAGGAACTGGATGACGTCTCCCAGACTCGACTTTTTGGAGCGAAAGTCTATGCCCAGCGCAACCAGGTAAAAACTGTCCGAGTCTTCTCCGTTGCAGGCGATCGGGGTGGTGGGACCGGGACCCATTTCTGTGTCGTCATCATCTGTGCCGACGGTCGGCGAAGTGCAGAAAACTGTCCTTTGGAATAAATTGATCCCCCGTTGCAAGTGCGGCTGCGTACCTGGCCGCAAACATTCGGGCTCGGGAAAAGTGCTTTTGATCGAGCAACTGTGCACAAACCAGTTCATGGAGAATGCGGAGAGGGGAATTATTGCTGTAGTTGATCGAAACAGCCTTGTTCCGGGCTGCGAGATGTATTGTCCCGGGATACCCTCCTGTCCATAAAGTGAGACCATGCCCCCAAGATGTATTTCATCGATGCTTGCACCGCATGCGTGGAGACACATCTTGGAGGGGTACTCGGGCATGTTCGGACATGTCGGTAGTCCCTTTCGGTATTCTCTCACAAACTTTTGCGCTTCGTCAGTACATCCACGGGCACACAAAAGGTGGGCGTGCATGACGGAATCGGAAACTACTCCTTCCAGTCCCTGCGAGACAGGCGAAATGCGCAGAAAAACGTTCGGAACCATCACGAGATGTTTTTCTGTACCCAACGATCCAGCATCCGCCTTGAACTCCGTCTCGATCTCTACAAGATTCTTAAAGTCGTTTGAGGTTTTCTGCAAAACCTTCTGATAAGACCCAACGACGGGCACCGTGAGATTTATGGTTGCATAGAGGCATCCCGGAAGCTGCACGCCGTGCCTTCTGGCGAGATCATTGACCGTCTCCTGTATGATCTTGTGGGCGTTCTCTGGGCTGTTGACATTTGCGATTCTGGCAAACTCCGACCTGACACGCTCATCCCATTCACCACGTTCTGCCCAACGAAGCACGATGCCGATGCTGTCTACACCCCTTCCAAACCCCTCTTTCTCAACAACCTTCATGATGGCATCCGAAGACTCGCCAATGTATGCAGAAAATCGCGCTTGCGTGGCTACCGGAACCTCTTTGGAGTCATCATTGTTGCAGTCCTTGCTGTTGCACGAGGCGACCGACCATGCGAACAATCCCTCTAAGAGATGAAGCGTTGTGGGGCTCTTGATGCACAAACTGGGAACCGCCAATGAGATGCACACCTTCCGTGCCGGAAGGCTAACATCAAGAGGTTCCAATCGTTTTAGGTGAGCTAGCAGCTCTGCACGCTCCGCCACTACAGACTTTTCGGCATCCGCCTTGTTGAAGGGTGTAGTGCATCTTGCGCCGGTAACAAACCCGTGAAAGGCTTGTTTGAAGTGCATTGCACTTCTGGGCGATGGAAAGAAGGCGTAGACCCTGTCATTGATTAGATCGGCAATCTCGGGGTGCACAATGGGTTCCTTCACCAATCTTTGTTTTATTTCTGCTTCCGCACCCTTGCACCACGACGCGGGCTTCAGTTCTGGAATAAACTTTGGGTTCTCCTCCAAGTACACTTCCGATTCTTTCATGAAAGCCGCGTTTTGCCTGTGTGGTGGGTGATCGCGATTGGAATCTAATGCCTGCCCCAATTGGCGCCGCACACGATTACCGGTTAGCAACAAAAGCGGCGCCAAAAAAAGTCAACCTACTTACAAATCATCATAACCGGAAAACAATCTAGGCGCCGACAGATATCATGCCATCCACAAAACGAGACCACGAGGAATCCATCGACGTTGAGGAAGCGGCAGCACGGCTGGTTGCTGGCGATTTTAGGGTCGCTCTCGAGAAAGGCGACACCGACTGCGAGGCACTGTGCGAGGAGGCACTGGACCGGTACGTGCGCGAGGTGCGGGCAAAGCGCAACCATCCAAACGCCAAGAGCATGAAGGAAATGACCGTTGAGCAGATGACCTTTGACGATGGAGACTCGCCCGTGCTGTACATTCCGGAGAAGCACAGGGATCGCATCCTGCGGCTGTACGGCGGGTGGAAGCTGACCGATTTTGACGACGTCTTTGGCTTCAACAGCAAGATTGGCGCCGTGTACGAGACGGGCTTACAGACGATGATGTTTTACATGAACGAGACCAATGGTCATCTGGCGGACCAGGCCGCCAAACTGAACAAAGACCCCTCGCTGCACGACGCCTTCAATATTATTCAGTCGGCCGTGAGGTCGCGTATCAACGAGGCGGAGTGGTACGAGCGCGCGTAAAGAAAACTTGTGGATTGTGTTGGGCCCCTACGGCGCCATTGGAAAAACGACCATAAATCGTCGCTATCCAGTAAAAGGGAAAGTGAACAGTGAAGTAAAGTGTAGCGCGCGGAGATGGAAGATCAAAATCCTTTGGAATATCTAGTGGAACACGCACTAACAGGCCTTTGCGAAATAATTAAGCAACTTCCTTTGCAAAAATGTCAACGTATTCGGAACGCGTACGTCGAAATTGTTCATGCCATTCCAATGACGTGCTGGACATTGCATCGCGCAGCCACTCAACACAAACACTTTGAAGCCATTCTGTTCTACGAAAGGACCAGGTTGGGATTTGCAAACAGTGATTACTTTTTGGACGGGTGTCCCGACCGGATCGCGCTGTTCTGTGGAGAAGTGCCCATTCCAACGCCCCTACAACAGTTTACCACGGCAAAGGATCGCGTAACAGCTATACAGATGCTAGAGAAAATGTCTTCCAAAAAGCAGAAGGTGTTGTGTACGAAGTATGGTATTGATACGGAATGTGGGTGCCCTGCACCTGTTTGCATATTTGTTGCAAGGTGCAAGCAAGTGGCGCAGTGTGCTAGAAGGAGGGATCCCGATTCGGTTCAGCAGTGCTCTAATCGACAATGCAATCGTCTATTTGTTTGTAACGCAGAGCTTCCCCACAGAGAGGATGAAGCCGCGAGCAACGAGTGGTCCGGCTACTGGCAAATGGTTTTTCACAGAAAACACTCGATGCACCGTTTTCCCGACCATTTGCGCTTTTGTTCGTCCGTTTGCGCATCGCAGCATGCAGAACAAATGGGCAAGATACTGCCGATGGACGACTTTTTCTGGGACGCCGATTCTGGTGCAAAAAAAGTGGGCCGCGCGAGAGTTGCAGAAGCTTTCAGAATGGCGCTGAAGCGCAATGAGATAGCCTCGAGGCGGCTTAGGGGGGTGAAGGGGTTCATGCACAAGGCCGTGTGCACGAAGGAGCTGGCTACGCGCATAGAAGAGCACGTTTCTATGATGAATGTGGATCTTGGGCTTCTCTATGCAAGCTATACGATTGCAGACAGTGATACCCTGAGCCAAAACAAGCTGTTGCCGGGAAGCGTTCCGAATTGGAGACAAGACCCCTTCTTTTATGCCAGAGCGTTGCACCGCGTGAAGCAAATATACGCAAAGACTCGCCGAAAGGTGATAATTTCCAACATGCTGACCATGCCCAAGTTTTTAGAAATTGTGCAAGCAAATGCACACGAAATGTTTTAATGTAGATAAGTCCACCTTTTTTGGGGAGTGGTAAAGTTTATCATTGTTGTAAAAAACATGTCCGATGCAACAAATGCACCAAGTGCACCCTTGATAGTTGACCCGCGCGCGTTACGAAAAACCCAGTCGCCCTCAACCGGCGCAGCAGTTTCTTCGCGGGGGTGGTTTTTTTGGGGAGGAGTGGCATTGGTCGCGGCCTGTGCAGCAACAACGGTTGTTCTAATACTCCAGTTTTCTGGATCCTCGTCTACGGCGTCGCCCGTCAACAATCTTACCCTAAGTGTTCAAGCTGTCAACGGCGTTATTGGGCGCGCCAGTCCAGAGCCGTACAAGGAAACAACCCTCTGTGTTCTTGCAGACTGTGCGCCTGTCAGCAACGAACGTTTTGTTTGGACCATAGAGTTTGTTCCGTGGCCGGATGAGATCAATGCTCCCAGCGTTCAAACAGTGACGCGCAACACTGGCGAGAAATCGTTGCTTGTGCACGAATTCACGCATCCTGGTTACTACAACGTCAATGTCACGAGCAAGACGCACGGCAAAACGAGTGTCGTGTTTAACAATGTGTACGCTCGTCGCGAGATCCGCAACCTTACTGCAGATGAGTGGAACTTGTACGTGGATGCGCTTTGGACTCTAAGCAACGTCTCAACAGAAAATGGCCGCGCGCGTTTTGCGTGCCCCTCGGGTCGTCAGGAAGACTACCACACGCACGCGTTTTTTGTCGCGTTGCATACTATAGGATCGTTCAACACCACCTGTGACCAACTTCATTTTTCAATGATGCAGGAATTTGCTCACCTAGGCTGGAACACGATGCTCGAAAAGTCGCTACAATGTGTCCACCCATCGGTTTCACTCGTCTACTGGAATCAGGCATACGATCACCGGCTGTACGCTAATCACACTCTAGGCGCGGAAAGCCTTCTCCGATCACCAGTATGGAACTCCACGTACTTTGGTGGAAGGGCAAACTACCATAATGACACTGACAACAGCAACCCTCACTACTTTGTGAAGGATGGGGCTTTTGCATATTGGCCGCTACGCCCAAACCGCACAGGGGTGTGCAAGGACATGGCCGATATGCATCCGGAAATGGAAACTGACTGCAATAACTGGGTTGACAGCGACAAAACTGGATGGTACGGGGAGAAAGAAAATGCAGGGTTCTGGTTTCAGGAACCAAGGCCGCGGGATGCGTTCACGTACATCTCTCGTCGGCCCGGATACCTTTTTGGGAGTAATGCACGTGCACTAAGCAACTTCCCAAATGACACTGATGTCATCAGAGCATCGCAACAGAAAACGCTGGTCGAGTCCATGAGAATAACCATGGGCGATGATATTCACGGAAGAATGCACTACTGGGCGTCTGGTATCTGGCAACCAGGGACCCCGCTTCCACACGATGCCGTGGCTGATGCGACCAGTAGTGAAGGAAAAATGACCTGGTTTGCGTGGTCTTTTGAAGACCGCCTTCGCTTTGACGGGTGCTACACGTGCAATGAAACACAATGTGTATGCGCGGAAGACTCTGAACAACGCGGATGCTGGGACAACAACATAGAGACAGCTGGTAGGCCGCTTGGAAGCTTGAACACGCAAGCTTCTGGTGATCAGCAAAGTTCGAATATTGAAAACTCGGGACATTGGAGCTATTGGAAGGAATACGTCTACGGAAGGAGGGTACAACATGGCCCGTCGCGCAGAAATTCTCCGTTATACAATTGCGAAGTAGGTGCCACAGGAACGTTACAGCGCTCACCCTCTGCAAATCAAGATCCTTTGTTTTACTCACACCACGGCTTTACGTTTGTGGTAAATGATATGGCCATGCAACACTTGCGCGACAAGGCAATTTCTTCGGGCCCGTACTACGGTTTGGACAATCTTACCTCCGCTTACGCTCACGAATGCCCTGGAAACAATTTGTACGACGTTACAATTTTTTCTAATTTGGTGCCTTACACAATTGGCCAAACCGTTGGTGAGCGACACACCTGGGACCACATAATGAGGATGTGGGACTTTCCCAGGCGCCACTTTAGATGGGTGCTTGAGGGAGAGATGTAACGATCTTTGCCGAGTTAGTCGGAGTCAGAGTCGCACGACGAGTCGCTCGAATCGCACGACGAGTCGCTCGAGTCGCTCGAGTCGCCTTCGTCTCCCTTGTCCTTGTCCTTCTTCTTCTTCTTCTTCTTGTCCTTCTTGGCCTTCTTCCTGGCCTTCTTGGCCTCCTTCTTGGCCTTCTTGGCCTTCTTTTTGGCCTTCTTCCTGGCTTTCTTTAGCGCTTTTGACATACCTTTCATCACGCCGCCAGTGTTTGCCTGCTCTGGGTGCACCGAAGCATCCAGTGACATGTTTGTGGACTGGGCGCTATTTTGCTCGCGGAGGGCGAGGACCAGCGGGGACTCATTGAAAGCCGAAACGCCACCTCCACATTTAGCCCCACTACTACCGCCACTCAAAATGGCGGCGGTTGCTGGTGCATCGGTCCGTCTTAGTGACATGTATCCAGTTTAGACCACCTTTTAAGAAACAACAATACATTTAAATGTGTGGTTTATCATTATGCAGTGTGCGCATCATTGGTACAAGCGATCAATGCGCATTGCGAGTGGGGGCGTCTGAAGAGGTGCGGCCTCATTTGGATGCGTTTTGGTTTGCCAGAATCCGCGCTGCGAAAGCACCACTGACAGCAAGAACATGTTTGTGCACAGCACTCCGCCGATAAATGTGGCTGACCACGCCACCACTTTTTCTATCACCGTGGTAGGAACCGTGGAGGTCCAACCCACCCCCGCTTGCACAAGAGACATCTCAAATATAGACTCGAACTGGGCGCGGGTAAAGCTGTAATCAAAAAACGGGTCGTCTTCGGGAAGCGAGAAGTATCGCACAGCTGCAAACAATGCGCCCCAAGCTTGTGCCAAATTGCATATCTCGGCAAAAAGACCCAGTAGGGTCTCTGGTGGCGCGTCGGCTGCTCCCAGAAAACTCCAACTGCTCCAAATACTAAACGCGTTTGCGGCACACGCAACCGTTGCAATGTATGCCGCGCACATCTGGCGAGCAACCATGCTACTCGTCAAGGAATCCAGCAAACCGGACGCGAGTGTCCAGTTTGCAAAAACGAGGAACAAAAGTCCCAAATCTTTGACCAATGCAGTCGTTGGATATTTCATGCCCAAGGACCCGTTCGGACCACGCGCCCTTTACAACTAACACGCACCTAAACGGATATATGTTTGCCTCCCGTTCGCTAAGCCCCAACCCAATCTTGATGCTGACCGGCGCCAGGAACGATGGACGTGACCAATTCTCACAACGCGTTTTTGGAGGCGGCGCCCTCCGTGAAGATAGTGTCTTCTAAACTTGTAAATAATGTTAGTTTCCACACACTTCAAGAAACCGTCGCACTATCAAGCGTCTTTGCTTTTCAGAGGGTTGCAACTCGTCTTGATGTGGCGGAAAACTCATTCATGGGAACACTTGATTCCGCGGTATCGCTGAGCGTCAACTTTGCGCACGAGCCCACCAAACACTTGGAGAGAAAGAAGAAACGCGCGAGAGACTCTTGTGAGTACGATGCAGACTTGGCAGTGAGAAGGGTGGAGCGATCAGGAGAAGATGCGAAGAATGTGTCCGCATCAACGTTTGAAGCTGCTAAAAAGGTCATGACTGCTGTTCTTAGACTCAAAGGGGCAAGTGGGGAGAGCGTGATCGAATCTTGGGTTGTTTCGATTCGAAAGCCGGGAAAGTATGGCAACATTTCCACACAAGCCGACAAACCTGCCATAGTGATTGGCTTTCGCTTGAGTGCCGGCGTGGCCATACCCCTGTGCAACTTTTGTTCGGCGCTTTCTTTGTGTCGCGACGGGGTGCTTACAACGTCGTCCTCAAAGGTCGATCAAGAGTTTAATTTGCCTTTGACTTCACAGGGAAACGAAGCAGAATCAATGGGTCTAAAGTCGATATTGGTACTGGCAACGGTTCCGTCTCTTCCAGACAAACCGCAGTGACCGTGGCGCGCTCTCCAAATGCCACGGCTCAGCTGATCGCAAGAGTTACCAGTTTTATGGCGGTTCTGAAGTATATCCACATTGAGTAATAAATTGAAAGCGCGGCGCTTGTTGGTGATTCGCATACGACTGCGTGAATTGCAGACACGGCAGCGATTGTGGCGATTAGAAGGGGAGTGTCGAGTCGTGCCCACGTCGAAAAGGAAGCAGCCGAAGAAAGTGTGCTTAGTGTGTTACGTTCTCTGACACTAAGGAATGTTAGAATGCATGCAGTCGACGCGCGCAATCTTGTTGTAGTAAGAAAACATGCCAAAGCCACTCCGGCAGCAATTCCCAACGGTCTTGGAACTGAGTGCGGTTGGCACCCTTGGATGGTGTCAACATTTGCAGCCGCGTCGAAAAGAACGTAGCTGGTAAGACACGCAAGGAAGAACGTCGCACACCGAGTTCCAAACGGCGCAACGCGTGCACCTGAAGGTAACATTTTTGCAAGCAAATGTCGCAAAGGACCACAACTCTGCCAGAATAACCAGCGCACAATTGTTAGCAGAACAAACAGTGGTAACTGCGAGTCGAGCTGGTCAGAAAGTCTAACAAGTGGTTGCATGTTCTGCTGTTCCCGTTACAAATTGCTATAATTGATATCCATACACTTTTTAGCGATAGGTGTGGTGCAGTGCTGCCTTTGTGGCTGGGCGCTTCACCGTCGTCATGCACTGTGAAACTGCACTAGAGCAAGCAGTTGCGCGAGGAGACTGGTTGAAAGGAAACCGCTCGCAACGGCCCGTACGCATAGAAAGGGCTCAACTGCAAACTCTTTACTTTTCAACGCTTTCTGTTGGAGAGACAGCAGAAGTGGCAGATGTGCCCAAGACGGACAACGCGTCCGCCCAGTGGTCTTTGTCGCGTTGTCTTCTGTGTGGAGTTGCTCTTCCAATCGCGGTGCTTGCGGGTGCCGGAGTTGCCATGTATTTCCTTTTACCCGTTGACATTGACGACTTTCCTCAGTTTCTGTCACCCCCGCCTCGTCCACCTCCTCCAGTGCCACACTCGCCACCACTTCCACCTTCGCCACCTCAGCCACCAGTGCACCCGCTGCCACCGACATCGCCTCCGGCAGATCCACACCTTGAAATCATAGCAGAGTCATCTTGCACACGCGACTTTGGCTCAATCGTGTTGCCCATGTTTGACAATGGCATCTGCGAAGACGGTGGACCGGGTAGTGAATCTGCGTTGTGTGCCCTCGGATCGGACTTTCCCGACTGCCCAGAGCGAAGGGTGCACATGCCGCCTAGCCTACCACCGGAACTGCCTCCGCCTTCGTCGCCCCCCCTTCGGCCCTCGCCCTCGCCGCCACCAGAGCCACCACCTTCTCCTCCACCCACGCCCCCGCCACCATCTCCGCCACCAACGCCCCCAAGCCCCTTTCCGTCACCTCCTCCGTCTCCTCCACCTTCGCCTCCTCCGACACCACCATCCACAAAAGTTTGTAAAGATGCTTGTACGTCGCTTGGTTCTGGCGGCCTGCGCAATCTCAGTCTCGACGGAGCATGTCAAGACGGGGGGCTTGGATCACAGACTTCACAGTGCACATTTGGAATGGACTGTTCAGATTGCGGTACCAGATATGTCCTTTGGCCCTCTCCGCCACCGGCGCTACCACCTTATCCCGCATTCATCGCAAACGCAATTTGTATCTTGAACTATTGGCCTCTGTACACAAACAGCGACGATGCCAAATCCGTGAGCCCCACAAATGGCCACTATATAAGGACATTTGACATTTTTGACAATGTTCCCAGTGTTTTGTACTACCAGCCTGTGGCATTCGATGGTTCGACAACCCTAAGCAGTGAAGCGAGATGTCCCCCTTCTTCCACCTTCCTTCCATCATCGAATGACAACCTGTGCAACTATCAATGGTGCACAGGAAGGTACACAGCTCAAAAATGTGGCAAGGTTTGTCCCATCACGAATGCAAACTCAATCTGCATCATGAACTATTGGCCGCTGTTCACCACAGAAGACGCCGCCCGTGCTTTGAGCCAAACAAACACCGCGCACACGCACGAATTTGAAATTTTTCCTGGTGTTGTATATTACATGCCCAGCGATTTTGATGGCACACTGTACTACATGCCCAGCGGTTTTGGTGGCGCGCTACACGGGGAGGATGGAGCACGGTGTCCTGATTTTGCCACCACTCTTCCACCATCTGATGACCCCCTGTGCAACTATGACCATTGTATCGCGACATACTCATCTTCCGTGTGCAACAGTGTGTGTGTTTAGCATTTTAAACTAATATTTATTAAACCTAGCACGCATACGGAACGAGTAACGTGCCCACAGTGTATGCGTCGCTCGGGCGCTCTTTGAGGTGGCTCTTGGCTACGCGGTAGCACAGAATGGCCCTTGCGTAGTACACGTGCCTGTGTACCGCCTTTACTACGTCGTGATGGAGAGACCAATACAAGAAATGCGAGAACACGAGGTCCATAAGCGCATTCCTGAGCCCGACCTGGTCACCGGGCACATCGTACCAATCCATCACGCTGCCCGTGACACCCGATGCTTCATCAATAACCTCAAGGCGTTGGCGTGCCTGGCACAGGTGGAACGACTTGGAGCGCTGGTCACGATTATGAAGAGTTTGGTGCTTTTGCAACTCCACGTAAAAGAATGTTGTGTAAGCCTTGTAGTTGTGGGCGTGCGTGACAGCCTCGCAGTGCTTCTCGCGGATCCTGGTCTGGTCTGGCCAGTGAGCGGTTGGCCGCGTCACTCGGCATTGACACAAGTTGCACCAGGGCGTGTTAGGCCCAAAAAAATCGCATTTGTCTCTGGGAAGCCATTTGCAATATGTACGGTGCAGCGTATCATTTTCCGCGATATTGCGAATGTGCTCGTAGTCCACCTTGCATGGGTCCAGGGTGGGGGGTGGTGTCTTGCCTCCGCCTCTGCCCCTGCCTCGGCCTCGGCCTTTGCCCCCGCCTCCGCCTCGGCCTTCGCGTGGCACAATTGACTGTTGCATTACCACCAGTGTTTCTTGTTGACACGCTAGGGTTTTGAGGTTTAACGCCACATGCTTGGCGCCGTAAAAATGTTTGGCGCCGTAAAAATGTGCACAAACTCGTCCACCGGACCTAGTACATGTAAGGAGCGAGTAGCATGCCCACGGTGTACGCATCGCCCGGACGCTCTCTGAGGTAGCTCTTGGCTACGCGGTAGCACAGTATGGCCCTCGCGTAGTACACATGTTTCTCAACTGCTTTTTTGGACGCCTTCGTGTTCGCTGAAAGCAGGAAACGCGTGAACACGAGATCAGCAAGTGCAATCTTGAGTCCGGCCTGGTCACCGGGCACATGATACCAGTCCATCATGCTGCCCGGGACACCCACTTCTTTGCCAATGCGCTCAAGACGTTCGCGCGCCTCGCACAGGTGGTACTCCTTTTTGCGCCGGTCGCGAAAATTTCTGACTTTTTGTAGTTCCATGTGATAGGATGTCATGTAAGCGATGTAGTTGTGGGTGTGTGTGGCAGCCTTGCAATGTTCCATTCGACGCATTTTGGAATGCCCATTCATTACTATGCACTGACACAGATCACAAATTGGTGACACGCCGTCAAAGAATTGGTTCTTTCCTTGAGACATGGCGCCTTTACGAGCGTCCCTTGCCGCAAGTTTCCACACGTGTTGCTTGTCAACTTCATAGGGTTTCACGGTGACAGTTGGTGTTTTGAGTGTTTGTGACATGTTGGGTTTTTGAGGTTTACGGTACGCAACTGGCGCCGTATAAAGTTTGCATAAGCATCTAGGTGCCGCTTTGGGAGTGTATGTGTGTTTGCATGTGCGTGGCGCCGATGTGGCGCCGAACATTTCTGTGCCCGCAAAGACGCTGTCTCCCGCTATACACGCACCAATACGAGTCTAACTAGAGGTGTGTAAAAGCGCGCACACGCTTGCGCGCATGTTCGTGCTAGCACAAGAGGACAAGGAATGGCTAGAATCAATATCGAGACATTCTTGCTCAAAGGTTCTTGTGCAGCACATTGGGTGCATGAACCAAATGCATATCCGATCTGGGCAAACTCATATCGATTCTGCACTAGACCAGGTCCTAAACATGAAAAGGGTATTCATGTCTGCTTACGACAACACCGATTACCCATTTGGTATCAGAACTTCATCTGGAAAGCTTCCCAAGTGCATTTCCATATGCAACCTAAGCGGTAAGCACGTCTTTCTTTACAGTGAGAGGGTTTCCCTTGCACGAGTAATGACCTATTGGAGCGAGAAGGCAAGAGCAGGAATGGAACAGGTGATTGCAAAAGCACTTGAGTTGGATGCAACGGTAATTCTCTTTTTTTCTTTGCCGTTTCAAGTGGGGTTGGATCGTGCATACTTTGAGGCTAGAACGGTGCGCAAAACAAAGAAGGGTGCCGTCAAGGATGGTGAAATGTTTTTCAGTTCGCATGATATTCAAGCGCGGACGGTTCCTTGCACGCTTTCGTTTGAAACCTGTTCAGAGGACCTGGTCGACAGAATGACACAAGAATTCGTCTCCCTGTGCTCTCCCGTGTCATTGGATGTTGGGGAGGAGTCGTCTCGAGAGCTTTCGCAAGAGCAGGCGGTCGCAATGATTGAGGTTCTCAAGACGGAACGCACAAAGCTCATAGAAACTCACAATCGCGCGATTCAAAACGTAAAGGCCAATGCGATCAAAGATGTTGAAAAGTTGAAATCTGATCTCAACCAATCCAAGAACTCTGTTGATGCCGAGGTAAAAAAAGCAGTGGATGCGCGAAAAGCTACCGAGGACGGCTTGCGTTCCAAAAATGCTAAGCTTGAGGAGCAGAATAAGAAAATGGCAAGTCGCGTGTCCGCTTTGGAGATTTCCGAGAAGGATGCGCAGTCGCGCATGCAGGGCATGGAGCTTCAGCACGCGCAGGAACTGGAAAAGTGCGGTTTGCGCCAAAAGGAGCTCGAGACACAGGTGTGCAATCTTCAGTCCAGCCACGCAAGGCAGGTCAGCGAGCAGGCACGTTCGCGGAAGGAATTGGAAAGAAAGCACTTGCAAACGACCCAGAGCACAAATGAAAAGTATGAGCACGCAAAGAAACAAGCTGCTGCCATGAAAATTGCAGCAGAAGCGGTGACCAAGAGTGCCGATGAAGCCCGTCGCAACTACTCCGAGGCCAGGGCGGCACTTGCGGCAACCATAGAAGAGAACGAAGCCGCCACCTTGAGTCTTAATTCGTTGCAATCGGACCTGGAGGTACTCAAGTCACAGCACTCGGTTCTGGAAATCAGTAAGGCGCGTGTGGACGAGGAGTTGAGATTGAGCACCGCTGCCGCGTCGCGCAACGAAATAGCAACGAATACGCTGCTCGTCGAATTGAAACGCGAGGACAGGGACTGCCGCGAGTTAAGGCGCGAGTTGAGCCGCACTCAACACTTGCTTTCCGAAACCGACAAACACGCAAAGGCGCTGCGCTCGCGGATTGTTGAGGTGGAATGCGAGTGCAAAAGACTCAAAAAACAGCTTTCTGAAGCTACAGGAATCCGTTCTCGAACTGCACAAGATGGCAAAGAGGTTCACAGCGGTCACAACGGCCACGGTGGTCAAAATGGACACAACGGATTCACCCCCACCACGGCGCAGGTTTACCAGCCCCACTACGGATTTCCAACCTCGTTCGAGATGGACCCGCACCTTGAAGCAATGATATCACAATTACATGGCGCACTTCAGTCTATCACGGCAACGGCGCGCTCTGCCAGCTTCAACAGTCGCAACGCTGCAGTTTTAAGTGCAAAACTGGACGCACTCGCCGGGACTGTTCCCGTGACCGCACCTAACTATCCGGACACCACACAACACAGTCGACACAATTGATACGAGTTAACACTGTAGACGTGTTGTGTGATAACTACCGATTCGACGGCGAGTTTGGGTTTCCAATGACGCCTTGGTGCGTGAATTGTGAAGCAGCGGTCTGAGGCTCAGAGGTCGCTTCCGGGGTCTGCTGCACTTGGGGCAGTGGGGTGTCGCTGCCTTTTTGTACTTGTTTTACGAATTCGTCAAAGCCGCGCATGTAGTTCCTCGTAAGTTTTGTAACCAATGCATTTCTTTGTGCTCCACTCATCTGATTCCATCCCTTCTGATGCGGACCTTTTTCTTGGGCAACTCGGTTGAACAAGTTCCATGCGCGTTCGCTGGCACCCGCTTCGAAAAAATCTTTGCGCACCTTGAATACTCCTTCTCTCTGGTCCTCGCCACCAAACAGCATGCCCATAAATCGAGGATACGTATACGGATTGCCATCGTTCTTGTACATGCCCTTGCACGTTTTGTCGCAGTTTTTCGGGTCTGGACAGTTGGCGGCGTGCTTCCACGATCCGTATCTGAAGCGCGCATCAAATAGTCGCCACTGGAATTCCGCCATGCACGCATCTTTTCCACCAGTTTCTGACAAGAATCCTTTCACTCGCGCAAGGTCGTTCATTCTAGCCATCCGTTCCTCGTCAATCGTTTCCACCAAAATCGGTTCAGACCCTCTAGCACCTCCTCCTCGCGGACGCTTCACCCTTGGCCCAGGGGTGTTGACAACTGTGGACTCGCTTGTAGCACTGGGGCTAAGGGCACCATTAGCTTCATTTGTCAAAACGCCCCGCAAGCGCAGTGCCAATTCGGGAACACTTTGCATCAGAGTGCACTCGTGTGTTGCGTTTGCTTGATGGTCGTGGTTTATGGTCAAGCGTATTTGGAACTAATTGGCGCCGAACCTGGCGCCGTCGTCGGTGCCAAAATTGGTTGGGGTTTGGCGCCGCAATTTTAGTGTTAAAATTGCGGCGCCAATAGACCCAACCATAAACGCTAGTGTATGGTTTATCCATCAAAGAGTGCGCACTGCGTGCCATGAGATGCTCAAAGCCAGAGAAGGGATCCTCAAAGCCCTGTGAGTTAGACCTGGAACCTCCCAAACTTTCAGACGAGCAACGCGAAAAGATCCTTAAGAATCACAAAGAAAACCTTGAAAGGGCGCGCTTAGAGACGATTAGATCTCACAAACAAAAGCAGATGCTGGAAAACAAAAACAGTGAGCGTCAAAAAAAGAACGCCGAGTCGTCTCAGTGTTCTCACGCAGCCGCTTTTCATGCTATGGAAATCGGCAAGAATGTGCCATCCAAAACCTTGGGCATCCAACCACACATCCACCCAGCCCAGAAGAGACCAATTGCGTCTCCCCCAACGGTTCCTGCAAAGCGACCAACCCACGGCACAAGCTTGTTATGGGACAATTGCGCATCGGACAAACCACTCCTGGCGGACGAGTGCCGCAACAACGTAAGGCTTCCGCCGCAACACCTCACAACTCATGCGTTTAGGGACGGCTTGGTGCTTCACCGAAAGGAAAACACGTATGTGATTGCAAGCGATGAAACTGGAGCTTACGAGTGGAATAATTTTGACAAGTGGCGCAAGTTCGCGTCAAAGTTGCACTTTGAAGCATGCAAAGACGACACGGCAACACTGATCAGCGACGGTGGCATGGGTGTCAAGAAACTGGGCTCAGGCACATACAACATTGTCGTCAAACCACCCAAGTCGCAAGTTCCGGGGTGGATATGTGATGATTGTGTGTACCGCATGACTCGCCCCGACTACAGTCACAGAGACGGAGCTTACAAGTACGAAAAGCTCAGGAATGCTGCAAACGAAGCTTATCATGCAATGTTTGCAGCACTCAACGACATTGGCGTTAATATGCACGCATTGGTAGCATATACGGCACTACAAAGTGCAAGAACGCTTCGCTACGGCACTATATTCGTCATGGAAAGAGCAAAGTGTGATCTTGCCATCGAGATGACCACCATGCAAACGTTTCGCAGCGGCGAGATCATGGCTAAGAACATTGTTGATCTGATACGCGCGACATCTTGTTGTGGCGTTGCATTCTTTGACATCAAGCCGGGTAACGTATTGCTACTCAAAGACGACAGCTGCCAGGAAGGTTACAGATATAGGTTGACGGATTTTGACCCCACATATTTTGTGATAACGCAAAGGTGCTGGAAATCGCTCATGCTTCTTAATTTGGCACTCTTCATTGCGCACACGCGAAATTACCCGCACGCCAACAAAGAAGCGCAGAAAGGCTACTTGACATTCATTACGCCTGTCGTCGCGCAACTCGTCAAGTGCTACGCATCTTACGACAGCGAGTGGCTTTTTGGCGTAGCATCTTTGTGCGTTCCGTACTCCATGATGACGAATGTCGACTCCTCCTCAACCTTCTCGCTACAGAAGACGCTTTGTATCATGTGCAGCGCTTACTTTTACGGCCACAAAATAGACAAGAAGATGGCAAGCGCATCGTTTCCATGGGAAACCCACAGGCAGAACGAATTGATGGCGCACTGGAGAACTCCAGTAAACAGATCAAGCTGGCCGCAGTGGAAGAACTACCGTTTTACGCCTCTCATAAGACAACTGCTAGATTTTGGACTGTACAAACGTTTGTAAAGTGTGGAAAATGTTTACTCAAGCGTGTTAAACACGACAAGGATACTGTCGCAAATGGTTTTGTACGCGTAGTTGTTGATGTGGTCTTCTGAAGCCAATTCATCTAAAGCGGATTGCACGTTGCGCAATGCCTCTTTGGTACTCGAATAATCTGCTTTGGACCCAAGGGTAGACTGGCCCCCACTCAAGTATGCAAACTCCTGGAACTGAACGTAATAGTAGATGGGAGTTGCGCAAAACCAGAAACCAAGTATCGGACCAAATCGTTCAAGTCGGAAACGCCCGATCTCTAACATGTGAGGAAAGCCATGGTCGTCGGAAATCTGGCACCTTAAAGCATAATAATTCGGACTGCCGCAGAACTCTTCAGCGTATAGGGCACTCTTTGCTCGCCAAACGTGTTTCTCTTCGAAGCAACAGAGCCCCAATAACGCAAACGTGTCCAGCATTACGCCATCCCCCCCAAGTGAGACGTGTCGGCTATGAGAGCGTTCGTGCCACGGACTGTGCAGAAGTTGGTTGTTTTGCCCAATCCGATACTCACAAAACTTTCCAGCGGCGTCCCACCACTCAACATCTTCTGCATTTGGCCAATCTGTAACCAGCATATCAAACGAAAAAGCAAGAATATAAGCGAGTTCCACATTGGCATCAATATGTGGTCCGCGTGGAGCATGCCAAGCATTGTACACGATTAGTGCAGATTCGATCAACACGCGCATCCCGTACTTTGTATTGAGTAGCTGGCGCAATTTTCTCTGCACGGAAAGCAAGGCTCTGTCCCCCCAACACGGCATTTGTGACACTATCAACACCACTTCGGTAAAAAATTTGGCAAAGTCCACTTTGTTGCGCAAATAAAAATGATTAGGAGCAGAAACGTGGGTGGACTCGTCGCGGTAACCGTTTTTGTCAAAATAGTTTTGATTTTGCAAAACCTCTGCAACCCGTGCCATTGCTTGTGTATTAGCTATGCTGGGATCCCACGGTTCACCATATGTCGAGGGTGTTGCCCATGACGCACTCAAGTTGTCTCTTACGCGCTGTTGCAATTCGCCAGTGTCGGTCAGGTAATCAAATCGCAAAGACATTGCGACGTGGCTCGTGCTTATCTGTCTTCTGTCTCACTGTTTTCAAGTCGCGCTCGACTGGCGCCGCAATTTGGCGCCGTAATTGTGCGCGGGCGGCGGGGATGTGAATCGCGTGTTTTTAGAGGACACTCAACAGAACAAACACCGCCCGACCGTTCAGTTTGGGTCCATCTGAGTTTGGACCCGGTTTTCAATGTCCTCAATTGCCAAATATTTCGCCCTCTCGTCGAAGAAGCCGTAGCTACTCAGCCGCATGTAGTCTTCGACCATGGGCAACAAGGTGCGCGTGAACCCGTCGAAGTAATCGGCAACACCGTCCGGGTCATAGTCGGCATACAGGTCCTGGGCCCAATGTTTGACGGCCTCTCGAGTCGCTTTTGCGATTCTGTAGGCGGCCTCATAGATGTCCTCGGGGACCGTGCCACTCCAGACGGCGAACGCGTCGGTGGTGTTGTCGAAGTCCTCCCTCATCATCGTCACCTTCTTCTGCCACTCCCTCATCATTTCGTTGTACTCGGCCTTCTCGTGCGCTTCGGCAAATGCGCCAGGGTACTGATCGTCCAGGTACCACTCGTACTGCTCGTACGCTTCCCCTCGTATGTACTGGTAAACGGCCTCCTTCTGCTGCTCGGTGAGCAGGCTGGGCGGCGCTGGCGGGGCGGGAGTGCCGAAGTCGTCCTCGTCGTCGGTCGCGTACATGCCCGTGGGGACGCCATTGCCTCGCGGCCGCCACGCCAACGCGCTCAGGGGCGGAAGCAACATGCGGCTTTCCTTCTTGGGAAGAACGCGCGAACGCACCACTTATGACGGCGCCAATACTTGCATCGGCGCCAATACTTGCATCGGC
>MDTG01112797.1_pt1 | contig 20015 bp, 16 predicted proteins | sample 811421 | NCBI WGS metagenome assembly MDTG01 (sample SAMN05326645, study PRJNA326480) | marine metagenome | isolation source: seawater | place: Pacific Ocean: South East | collected 2011
CTGAGAATGAAGCTCGAGAGATGGCTAAATTATACGGTATTAATTACGACGATTATATCTCCAAATATATTCTTGATACTTCCTCCTCTATTAAAACACAAGAAACACCTAAAACAGATATTGGGAACACTGTTTCTGAAATTAATTACAAACTAGATACTACTGCTAAAGAGGCAGCCCCTGTTATTGTAAAATCATCAGATAAGGAGTACTTTGGTTATGAAATATTTGAAAATAATCCATTTGCTAATAAAGATTATTTGATTGGAAATATTGACGAAAATTATATTCTTGGTCCAGGAGATGAAATTCGGCTATACGTTTGGGGCTCTCATTCATATCAAGCTCAGGTGAAAATTGATCTTAATGGAAATGTTATCCTTCCTGACAATGGTGTTTTCTTTGCTTCAGGATATACATTTGAAACGCTTAAAGAAAGGCTTAGAAGTTATCTAGGTAAGTCCTATTCTGGTTTAACATCTTCTCCTCAAACATCATTTATAGACATCTCGTTAACACAACTTCGTCCAGTTAGTATTACTGTTTTAGGTGAATCTAATACACCTGGCCCTCACTTGATAAACGGTTTTGCAACGGTTTTAAATGCATTATATGCGTCTGGTGGCATAAAAACTTCTGGCTCATTAAGAGAAATTAAAGTTTATAGAAAAAATAAACATATTAAAACTGTTGATTTATATGACTATATTACAAAAGGCGCTATAAATGAGGATGTTAGACTGATGAATAATGATGTTATTTTTATTCCCACACGCCTTAATGAAATTAAACTAGAGGGGGCTATTAAAAAGTCTTCGATTTTTGAACTTAAAAATAATGAGGGTTTAAATGAATTGATTGATATTGCGGGGGGATTTAATGCAAATGCCGCAATAAAAAATATACAACTAAATCGAATTATTCCTTTTGATGAGCGCTCAGAAGACAATATCTATCATAGATTTATTTCTTCACTAAATCTCTTAGAACTCCGCTCTTTAAAGAAAAACTATAAACTAAATGATGGAGATGTTATTACTGTAAATGAAATTTTAGATCGGGTCTTAAATAAAGTTACCATTTCTGGTCCGGTTAAGCGTCCCGGAACATATTCTATTAATGAATTCCCTGATCTTTACTCTTTGATCAATGTAGCGGCAGATAGCCTACTTCCTAGAGTTTATATGGAGCGTATTCATTTGTATAGAAACAATGAAGATGGAACAAGAAATTTTCACATTTTCAATCTTTCTAAGGTGCTTGATAAAGTAGAAAACTTTCAATTACAAAATGATGATGAAGTTGTCTTGTTTAGTTTAAATGATATTAAAGGCGATGACCGAACTGTTACAATTAATGGTTTTGGATCGAGAGAAGGAGTTTATCCCTGGAGCGATGGATTGACTCTTTATGATTTAGTTTTTGAAAATGTATCAACTGAAGATAAAGAATTTATGGCAACTGTGCTGGATTCTCGTATAGATTTAAATCGATTTAATGTAAATACTGGTTTATTTTACAAAAAATCATTTAGCCTAATAAGTATTCTAGAAAATAAAGAAAATGAATTCTTGCTGCCTAGAGATCAGGTTTCACTATACTCTAAAGATGTTAGTGAAGTGATAAAAAAGACAGTAAGAATAAATGGATATATTAAAAATCCTGGTGAATATGCTTTGACAGAAAATATGGTTCCTGGAGATTTAATTCTTCTTGCTGGTGGATTTCTTGAAAATTCAGATAAAAGTAGTGTAGTTATTACTAGGCCAAACTTTGATATAGAAACTGGTAAAATATCAGAAAGCTTTATTATTGATTTAGATCTTGATTTTATTCTTGGGAACAAGAAAGATGAAAGTACCTTTATTTTAAAACACAAAGATATTGTCTCTGTAGACATGATATCTGGTTATGAGGAATTAAAGTCAGTTATCGTTTCTGGTGAAATTCGAAAGCCTGGTTCTATTTCAATGAATAACAAAAATGAAAGCCTTAATGATATTTTATCAAAAGCTGGGGGTATTACACCTTATGGATCGTTAAAATCATCCTACATAAAGAGAGATGGTGAGATTTTTATTGCAGACTTGAAGAAGTTATTAAATGATGATATTGCATTCCTAAAAAATAATGATGAAATTATATTAGGTTCTAATTCAGGAACTGTATCTGTAAAAGGTGCAGTTATGAATGAGGGTTTATTTGTTTGGAAAAAGAATTACAGGTTAAAAAAATATATTAAAAATGCTGGAAGTTATGATGGTAAAATAGAAAAAGCAGTTGTTCGCTACCCTAACGGGATTACATTAAATAAAAGCTTTTTTAAAAACCCAAAAGTTTTACCAAATTCTGAAATTTTTGTTTATGCAAAGCCCAAGAAAGAAAAAAATGAAAATGAAGAAAATTTTACCGATAAATTTATTCAGTTATTAAGCGTTGTTACAGGAAGCCTTACTACGATTATTTTAGCTCGATCATTAAACTAGATAATTTAACTATCGAAAAAATCACGATCCTTTATTAATTTTCAATTTATATGAAAAATATAAACCAAGATACTTTAATCAAACACAAATATGAAGATGACAATATTGATTTAATTGCTCTTGCTAAAACTGTTTGGGGGGGGCGAACAAGTATCATAAAAACAACTCTAATCTTTATTTGTATTGGTTTTTTTGTTGCTATTACTACTCCCGCTGTATACACTTCTTCTATTATTCTTAAACCTATTTTATCAGATTCTAATTCTAAACTTGGTGGAGGCATAAGTGGACTGGCAGCAATGGCTGGGATAAACTTAGGAGGTTCTAGTGGCTCATCAGCAGAAATTCACCCGACACTTTACCCTAAGATTTTTGAAGACTATAATTTTCAAAAAGAACTTATGGAAAGTCCTTTATTTGATGAGAGCTTAAATTCTGATATTAGTTTTGCTAAATATTATACTGAAATTCATAAAGCAAGTTCTCTTCAACTAATTAAAAAATACACACTTGGTTTGCCAGCTCTACTTTTAAGAACTCTAAAAAAGAGTTTCAGTAAGAAAAATGAAATTACATGGTTGAACAACAATGAATTTGAAATCATCTCGGAAACTGATCAAAAATTGATGCAAATATTAAAAAGTCAATTAAGTATTAATGTAAATGAAAAAAAAGGTTTTGTTAGTATTTCTGCAAATATGCCATATGAGATTCATGCTGCCCAAATGGCTAAAAATGTTCAAAATATTCTTCAACGAAAAGTTATCGAACATAAAATTAAAAAAGCAGAAGAAGATCTTACCTTTATTGAAGAGCGTTTCCTTGAGAAAAAAATGGAGTTTGAACTGGCACAAAAGAATTTAGCAACATACCTTGACGCCAATAAAAACGTTAATACTGCTATTGCTAAAACGCAATCTGAACGCTTAGAATCAGAATTCCAATTAGCATTTTCTGTATACTCGGAATTAGCAAAACAAGTAGAATCACAAAAAATACGAGTAAAAGAAAATACTCCTGTTTTTGTAATACTTCAAGATGCGGTAATTCCACTCAATAAATCAAATACAAGTAAATCGTTGATTTTAGTTGTTTATTCTTTCTTGGGCATTTTTTTAGGAATCTTTATCGCCTTTGCAAGACCTTTTATTGCAGACATTAAAAAAGAATGGAATAACAAATAAATACCATAAAGGTTGAAAATTAAAAAACCCATTCATAAACTGTAATGATAGTTACGCTATTTAATCGACCCTTTCAATACATTTTGTAAAAACTATGTTCAATGAAAGACTTTAAAAAAGAAGCGAATAAACCGTCTTTTTTTGTTCATGAAACTGCAATAATAGATGCGCCTTGTGACATTGGTTTAGGAACAAAGATTTGGCATTTTTCTCATATCATGCCAAACTGTAGGGTTGGTAAAAATTGTATAATTGGGCAAAATGTAATGGTTGCACCAGAAGTTGTTTTGGGAAACAATGTAAAAGTTCAAAATAACGTAAGTATCTACACTGGTATAACCTGTGAAGATGATGTTTTTCTTGGTCCATCAGTAGTTTTTACTAATATAATAAATCCCAGATCAGCTATAAATAGAAGAAGTAAATATGTGAAAACTCAAATTAGTAAAGGTGCAAGTATTGGTGCAAATGCCACTATTGTCTGCGGAAACAATATTGGTGCATTTGCTTTTGTTGGAGCAGGAGCTGTTGTAATAAAAGAAGTATTACCATACGCATTAGTTGTTGGGAATCCGGCAAAACAAATAGGTTGGGTAAGTGAGTATGGCCACCGATTGAAATTTAATTCTAATCGTGTCGGTATCTGTAAAGAAAGCAAACAAAAATACAATCTTGAAAACAATATAGTTATTAAAATAAATGAAAATTGACTTTGCCAATTTAAAACAGGCCTACAAGGCGGATCAAAAATTGTTTGAAAAAGAGATTTCTAGGGTTCTAAGTAATGCATTTTATATTATGGGGCCCGAAATAGAAAATCTTGAAATAGAGCTAAGTAAATATACTGGCGCCAAACATTCTATTTCTTGTTCATCAGGAACTGACGCTCTTTTACTTGCCATGATGGCAATAAACATAAAGCCTGGTGATGAAGTTATTACCACACCATTTACTTTTATTTCTACAGCAGAAACAATTTCACTATTGGGCGCAAAACCAGTATTTGTTGATATCGACAAAGAGACCTTTAATATTAATTTCAATCTAATAGAAGCCAAAATAACCAGGAAAACAAAAGCGATTATTCCAGTTTCTTTGTTCGGTCAAGTTGCTAATATCGATGAAATAAATACTCTGGCTAAAAAATACAACTTATCGGTCATTGAAGATGCGGCTCAAAGCTTCGGGGCTACTTATAAAGGAAGAAAAAGTTGTAATCTCTCTAGATTAGCTTGCACATCTTTCTTCCCAGCAAAACCTCTAGGTTGTTTTGGAGATGGTGGTGCCGTATTTACAAACAACTATGATTTGGCTGAAAAAATTAAATGCCTTAGAGTTCACGGACAAGAAGTTACTTACAAATATAAACACATTGGCCTAGGTGCGCGTCTAGACAATTTACAGGCAGCTGTATTACTGATTAAACTGAGAAACTATGATAAAACAATCAAGATGCGTCAAGTAGCAGCTGAACGATATAATAAAATGCTTCATAACATCATAGAAACTCCTGTTATTAAAAATTACAACACATCAGTCTGGGCCCAGTACTCGATTCGGGTCCCATCGCGTGACTTTTTAAAATTGAAATTAAACGAGCAAGGTATTCCAACAGCTGTCTACTACCCTAAACCCCTTCATTTACAGGAATGTTTTGAAGATCTTGGTTATAAAAAAGGTGATTTTCCAATAAGTGAAAAAGCGGCTAAAGAAATACTCAGTTTACCTATTAATCCATACATTACTCAAGTCGAACAGAAATATATAGTGGGGAAATTGAAAAAATGGCTATAAAAACATTTGCATTAATTGGTGCGGCGGGGTATGTGGCGCCTAGACACGTTCGTGCGGTCAAGGAAACTGGAAATGTTTTGTTAGCTGCAATTGATCCGCATGATAATATGGGTTTTTTGGATAATTATTATCCTGAAACACGGTTCTTTACAAAATTTGAACGTTTCGATAGATATATAGATAAATTGAAAAATGAAAATAAAGGAGTTGATTTTGTTTCAATATGCTCACCAAATCATCTACATGATACACACATAAAATCTGCTTTACATTGGAGCGCAGATGCTATTTGTGAAAAACCTTTGGTTCTAAACCCTTTGAACTTAAATGTACTAAAAAAAATAGAAGAAGAGTCTGGACAAAGAGTCTGGAATGTTCTGCAACTAAGATATCATCCAAGAATTGTCTCATTAAAGAAAAAGATAGAAGCCGCTGCTCCAGATAAAAGTTTTGAAATTGATTTAACCTATGTCACTTCTCGTGGACTTTGGTATTACACCTCATGGAAAGGTCAAGAAGAAAAATCTGGTGGAATTGCAACCAATATCGGAGTACATTTTTTCGATATGTTATCGTGGATTTTTGGAAGTGTAAAAGAAAATTTGGTGCATTTGCATGCTCACGATCGCGCAACCGGTTATTTAGAGTTTGAAAAAGCAAGAGTTAGGTGGTTTCTATCAATTAATAATGAGTTACTACCTAATAAAGTAAAGGCTAATGGAAAAACAACATTCAGATCGATGGTCATAGACGGGGAAGACTTTGACTTTAGTGACGGGTTTATAGATTTACACACAACTGTTTATGAAGATATTATTGCTGGTGGTGGATTTGGGATCGAAGATATTAGAGGTGCCATTGAAATTGCTCATTCTGTTAGAACTCAAACTCCTTTAGGACTAAAGGGTGAGTATCATCCCTTAGCAAAAAGGGAACTAAGTATGCATCCTTTTAATAATAAACAATGATTTTTTATTTATTAAAATAGGAAATGGCTTTAACGTAAAACCCAGCGATTATTTTTAAATCTATAGAATAGTTCTTTTATTTATATGAGTTTTAATCTTATAAAAGATAAAATATGCTTTTTCTTAATGCTAAAAATGTTAAACTAAAAAATTTAACATATAATTAAACATCTCATAATTTTAAAGAAAACATGATGATTGAATCAGGGTGTTTAGAACCCAATAAACAAAGAGACGATTAAAGTGCCTACAAATTCATATTTGCATTCTAGAGAGAATTTTTTCTTTTATATAATTACATGCAAAGAGATTTAAAATCCCGTTTTAATTATAATGAAAATAAAAACAACTGCTAATTGACTCCAACATTAAGAGGGTTGAGCGTATAATTCTAACCATTCATAAATGATTTTTAAAGCCACATGTTTTGGCCAATTTATCATTTTGAATTTCCAAAGAATAGATGTCAGGGCATCACAACAACAAAAAAAGGCTTGTGAAAAACGAAAACTGATTATGCAGATGTTCTTGAGGACAAATCCAACTTAGTATTTTAAGGTTAAATTAACTAATCTAAAATTGTATATTTGAAAAATTATATCTGATAGTTGCATATCAGCAATACTCTCTTTAGTAGAAGAAAAAACATATTATTATCAGTCGTATTAATTTGAATATAGAAAAAGTAAAAATTGCAGTAATAGGTCAAGGTTATGTTGGTCTTCCTTTAGCTATTGAGTTTGGAAAAAAGTATCCAACTTTAGGATTTGATATTAATCAAGATAGAATTGATGAATTAAAAAAAGGTATTGATCATACCAATGAGGCATCGCCAGAGCAATTAAGAAGTACTAATCAGTTAACTTTTAGTACAAATATTACTGATATCAAAGACTGTAATATTTTTATTATTACAGTTCCAACTCCTATAGATGAATTCAAAATACCTGATTTAAACCCTTTAAGAAGTTCTTCTAAAGTGATTGGTGAAATCCTTAAAAAAGGTGATACCGTTATTTATGAAAGTACAGTGTATCCCGGATGTACTGAAGAGGTGTGTATACCTATACTAGAACAAGCAAGTGGCTTAATTTTTAATACACACTTTTACTGTGGATATTCACCAGAGAGAATTGTTCCAGGTGATAAGATTAATACCTTAACCACCATTAAAAAGGTAACATCAGGGTCAACTCCTGAGATTGCTAATTTTGTAGACGATTTATATAGTTCAATCATTACTGCTGGTACTTTTAAGGCGGCAAGTATGAAAGTTGCAGAAGCTAGTAAAGCCATTGAAAATGCACAACGAGATGTTAATATTTCATTTGTAAATGAATTAGCTTTAATATTTGACAGAGTGGGCATAGATACTCAAGATGTTCTTGATGCTGCTGGATCTAAGTGGAATTTCATTAAATATAAACCAGGTCTAGTTGGTGGACACTGTATAAGTGTAGATCCATACTATTTAGTATATAAAGCAAGGAATCTTGGGTACCATCCAGAAGTGATATTAAGTGGTAGGCGTGTAAACGATAACATGAGTGCTTTTGTAGCCAATAAAATGATCAAAATGCTTATTACTTCGGGTAAACAAATAATCGGCTCTAAAATTTTAATATTGGGAGTTACTTTTAAAGAAAACTGTCCGGATATTCGAAATTCTAAAGTATCAGATGTGCATAATGAATTAAAAGAATTTGGGTTAGAAGTTGATGTTTATGATTATGAAGCTGACACTGCAGAAGTAAAAGAGGAGTGTGGGATTCAACTTATAGGTGAGATTGAAGAAAAATATGATGGAATATTATTAGCGGTATCTCATGACAAATTTTCAGTTATAAATATTGAATCTATAAAGAAAGATTCAAAAAGTGTAGTATACGATTTAAAAGGATTTCTTCCAAGAAATCAAGTTACCTCAAGATTGTAAATTAATATTAATGAGAAAACTACTTTTTATTTTTGGAGCCATAACTAAAGTCAAAAATAAATTTGTCTGTTTTCAACTAATACTAATAAATAGATTGTAGCCTTCCGGTGGTAGTCGAGAAAATTTAAATTATGAAAGTAGGAATCCCTTTTTCAACCTTTGATTTATTGCATGCCGGGCATTTAAAGATGTTGGAAGAAGCGAAACGTCAGTGTGATTATTTAATATTTGGTTTGCAGTTAGACCCTTCTATTGATCGATCTGAGAAAAATCCACCATCGCAGTCGATTATTGAGAGTTATATTCAGCTTCAAGGGAAGAAGCATGTAGATGAGATTGTACCTTTTGTTTCAGAACACGATTTAGAGGACATCTTACTTTCTTTTAAAATTGATGTTCAAATCATAAGAGATGATTACAAGGAAAAGAATTTCACAGGTAAAGCTTATTGTGAAGAAAAAGGAATTGAGATCTATTACAATTTAATAGATCACCGTTTCTCTTCGTATGGACCTAGAAAGCAAGTAAAAATATCATAAGATAAATAAGATATGAATATTACAGTTATAGGATCTGGATATGTTGGACTCGTTTCAGGAACTTGTTTTGCAGAGATGGGAAATAGGGTTACTTGCGTAGACATAGATCCCGTCAAGATTGAAAAATTAAACCAAGGGATTATTCCTATTTTTGAACCTGGTTTAGAGACCATGGTTTTAAAAAATATAAAAAATGAAAACCTGTTTTTTACAACTGAATTGGATAAGGCTTTACACAATTCTGAAATTGCATTTATAGCCGTTGGAACTCCCATGGGGGAAGACGGATCTGCAGATTTACAATATGTATTAGCTGTAGCGAAATCAATAGGGCAGTCGATGCAAAAAAGATTGATTGTAGTTGATAAATCTACTGTACCTATTGGAACTGCAGATAAGGTAAAGGCAACTATTCAAAATGAGTTAGAACTTCGGAATTCAGATTTACAGTTTGATGTGGTTTCAAACCCTGAGTTTTTAAAAGAGGGAGCTGCTATTGCAGATTTCATGAAGCCAGACAGAGTAGTTGTCGGAACTAATAGTGTTTATGCTACAAAGAAGATGAAACAATTATATCACCCTTTTTGCATGTCCAGAGATCGTTACATCACTATGGATATTCGTTCTGCAGAAATGACCAAGTATGCTGCTAATGCCATGCTAGCGACTAAAATATCATTTATGAACGAAATTGCCAATATATGTGAAAAGGTAGGGGCAGATGCCAATCAGGTTCGAATCGGAATCGGTTCAGATAAGCGTATTGGATATAGTTTTATTTATCCTGGTGCGGGTTATGGTGGTTCTTGTTTTCCAAAAGACGTAAAGGCATTAACAAAAATAGCCAAGGAAAATGGCTATAATACGCAATTAATAGGCGCAGTAGAGCAAGTAAACGATGCTCAGAAATTAGTAATAGCCCAAAAAATAGTTAATCGTTTTGGAGAAGATCTAACAGGTTTTACTCTTGGTATTTGGGGCTTGGCCTTTAAGCCAGGAACTGATGATATGCGTGAAGCACCAGCAATTTATATAATCAAAGAATTAGTGAGTAGAGGAGCCAAAATTAAGGCCTATGATCCGAAAGCAATTGAAGAAGCTAAAGAGCACTATTTAAAAGGAGTTCAAAATATAAACTATATAACATCGAAATATGATGTTTTAAAAGACTCGGATGCACTAGTATTACTTACAGAGTGGAAAGAGTTTCGTTCTCCAAATTTTGAGGAAATAAAAGTACAATTAAAAACTCCTGTTATTTTTGATGGACGTAATCAGTACAGTGCATTTAATCTCGAGGAAAAAGGATTTGAATATTATCAAATAGGAAAAAAGTAAATGAAAATATTATTAACTGGCTCAGCTGGATTCATTGGATTTCATACTTGCTTGAAATTAGTAAAACAAGGTCATGAAGTTTATGGTATTGATAATATCAATGATTACTATGACCCAAAACTAAAGTTTGATCGATTAAACGAATTAGGGTTTAACGAGTCTGAAACGAAAGTCTTTAAAAATGAAACACAAAGCACTAAATTCGATTCTTTACGATTTTCTAGAATAGATCTAGTTGATCATGAAAGTATTGACAACTTATTTAGGAAAGAACAATTTGAAGTAGTTTGTAATCTTGCAGCTCAAGCGGGTGTTCGTTACAGTATAGAAAACCCTAAAGCTTATATAGATAGTAATATTTCGGGATTCCTTAACATTCTAGAAGGATGTAGAAATTACAAAGTAAAGCATTTAGTTTATGCCAGTAGTTCTAGCGTATACGGACAGAATAAAAAAGTACCTTTTGAGACTACAGATAACGTAGACCACCCAATTAGTCTATATGCAGCAACAAAAAAGAGTAATGAATTAATGGCTCACACCTATGGACATTTATATGGTTTTAAAACAACAGGATTACGTTTTTTTACCGTTTATGGACCTTGGGGAAGGCCGGATATGGCTTACTATTTATTTGTAGATGCAATCTCAAACAACCAACCTATTAAGGTATTTAATAACGGTGAGATGGAGCGAGATTTCACCTACATAGATGATATCGTAAATGGAATGACTAAGATCATTGAAAAAAATATTGACTCAAGAGAATATTATAAAATATATAACATAGGTAATAACAAAACTGAAACTTTACAAGACTTTATAACTACGATTGAACGAGCAATAGGAAAAAAAGCAATTAAAGAAATGTACCCAATGCAACAAGGAGATGTTCCAAAAACATTTGCAGATATTGATGAATTAATTAAAGATTACAAATATTCTCCAAGTACAGATATTAAGTCTGGAATTCAAAAATTTATTAATTGGTACAAATTAAATAATAAAAAAAATAAAAGATTATTTTGATTTCAAAAACAACTAAAATATATATAGCTGGTCACAAAGGAATGGTAGGATCAGCGGTTTGGAGAGCTTTAACCTCAAAAGGCTACACAAATCTAATAGGTAAAACCAGCAAAGAATTAAATTTAACAAATCAGCAGTCTGTTTTAGGTTTTTATAAAAAAGAACAACCAGAAATAGTTATTGATGCAGCAGCAAAAGTAGGAGGTATTCTTGCTAATAATGATTTTCCATATCAGTTTTTAATGGAGAATCTACAAATTCAAAATAATTTAATATCTGGTGCTCATAAGGCTGGTATTAATAAATTTATTTTTTTAGGGAGTTCTTGTATCTACCCGAAGTTTGCTCAGCAACCGCTAAAAGAAGAATACCTACTTACAGGTTCTTTAGAACCTACTAACGAGTGGTATGCCATTGCAAAAATTGCTGGAGTAAAAGCATGCCAAGCTATTTGTAGACAATACAACAAAGACTATGTAAGTTTAATGCCTACTAACTTATATGGGGCTTTTGACAATTTTGACTTGCAGTCCTCACATGTATTACCAGCGATGCTGCGTAAATTTCATGAAGCTAAATTAAATAAGCATTCAGACGTAACCCTCTGGGGAAGCGGAACACCGATGAGAGAGTTTTTATTTGTGGATGACATGGCAGAAGCGGTTGTCTATGCTTTAGAAAATAGCTTACCAGAATATTTATACAATATAGGTACTGGAAAAGATATTACAATTAAAGAACTAGCTGAGACGATACAGATAGTAACAGGGCATCAAGGAAAGATTCTTTGGGATTCTAGCAAACCAGATGGCACTCCAAGAAAACTCATGGATGTTTCCAAGATGAAAAAAATAGGGTGGCAATATTCAACAGAATTAGAAGATGGCATACAAAAAACCTACCAATGGTTTTTAGAGAATATAAATAGTATAAAAGAAATAAAAATATGAAAGTTGCATTAATCACAGGAATTACAGGTCAAGACGGATCTTACTTAGCAGAGTTATTGTTAGAAAAGGGGTACGAGGTACACGGAATTAAAAGAAGAGCTTCTTCTTTGAATTCCGATAGGATTGATCATCTATATCAAGATCCTCATCATCCAAATCAAAGATTAAAATTACATTATGGAGATCTAACAGATGCTATGAACCTCACTAGAATTATAAAAGAATGTCAGCCAGATGAAATTTATAATTTAGGAGCTATGTCCCATGTAAAAGTTTCTTTTGACACCGCTGAATATGTTGGAAATGTTGACGCTTTGGGTACTTTACGTATTTTAGAAGCGGTCCGATTATTAGGATTAGAAAAGAAAACCAAAATCTATCAAGCTTCTACTTCTGAATTATATGGAGGGATACCTGAAAATAAAAACAACAATGGCTTTTATGACGAAACGTCACCTTTTTATCCAAGATCACCTTATGGGGTTGCAAAAATATATGGGTTTTGGATTACAAAAAATTATAGAGAAGCCTATAATATGTTTGCTTGTAATGGAATTTTGTTTAACCACGAAAGCCCGAGAAGAGGGGAAACTTTTGTAACCAGAAAAATTACACGTGCGGTATCAAAAATAGCATTAGGCTTGCAAGATAAGTTTTATTTGGGCAATTTAGACGCTAAAAGAGATTGGGGGCATGCAAAAGATTATGTTCGTATGATGTGGATGATTTTGCAAGCAAAACAAGCTGAAGATTGGGTCATTGCCACAGGAGTAACAACCTCTGTCCGTGATTTTGTTAGACTTGCTTTTAAAGAAGTTGGAATAGAATTAGAATTTAAGGGAGAAGGAAAGGATGAAAAAGCTTTTGTTTGTGCATGTAATAATAAGGATTATAAAATAGAACTAGGTAAAGAAGTTTTATCAGTTGATCCCTCCTATTTTCGCCCAACTGAAGTTGATTTGTTAATTGGAGACCCTTCAAAAGCAAAAAACAAATTAGGATGGACACCAGAATATGATTTAGCTGCATTGGTAAAAGACATGATGGAGGGAGATATTTCGTTAATGAAAAAGACAGCTATTTTATTAAAGGCTGGACACACATTCCCTAATAAATCTATATAATGTTATATACAAATTTTAAATAACTTTTTTAATAATTAAATTTAATTAAAATGCTAAAATTAATTGGAAGAAATGAAAAGTTGTTTGTGAATGACATTAAAAATCATGAAAGCAAGTTGATTGATATAGTTACAAGCTCAAGATTTTTAGTTCTTGGAGGGGCTGGTTCAATTGGTCAAGCAGTAACAAAAGAAATATTTAAAAGAAACCCTTTAAAACTACATGTTGTCGATTTAAGTGAAAACAACATGGTAGAATTGGTAAGAGATATTAGAAGTTCTTATGGTTATATTGATGGTGATTTCAAAACATTTCCAATTGATATTGGTTCTGAAGAGTATGACGCTTTTTTTGAGTCAGATGGACATTATGATTATGTTTTAAACCTATCTGCATTAAAACACGTTAGAAGTGAAAAGGATCCCTTTACTTTAATGAGAATGATTAATGTAAATATTTTCAATACGGATAAAACTTTAGCCCAATCTATAAAAAAGGGTGTAAAAAAATATTTCTGTGTTTCTACGGATAAAGCAGCAAATCCTGTAAATATGATGGGTGCTTCAAAAAGAATAATGGAAATGTTTGTAAATAGAAGAAGTAAAGATATTGATGTTTCTATGGCTCGATTTGCTAATGTTGCTTTTTCAGATGGCTCTTTGTTACATGGATTTAATAAACGAATTGAAAAAAAACAACCTATAGTTGCCCCAAATGATATCAAAAGATATTTTGTTATTCCTGAAGAATCCGGTGAATTGTGTTTAATGTCTTGTATTTTTGGTGAAAATAGAGATGTGTTTTTTCCAAAACTAAACGAAAATCTAAATTTGATCAAATTTTCTGATATTGCTTTACTTTATCTTAAAGAAAAAGGGTTAAACCCAATTATTTGTGACTCAGAGGAGCAAGCCAGAAATTATTTTAATAATAATTTAACGGGGCCTAATTGGCCTTGTCTTTTTACAAAATCAGACACATCTGGTGAAAAAGATTTTGAAGAATTCTTTACCGAAATTGAAACAATTGAATTGAATACGTTTGATAAATTAGGAGTTATAAAAAACAAATTAAATTATGACGAAGAAAAACTTCTTTTTTTTGAAAAAGAAATTTTCAAATTGAAAAGAAGAAAAAATTGGAATAAAAAAAAGATAAAAGAACTTTTTAATTATATGATACCTAATTTTGGACATAAAGAAACAGGTAAATATTTAGACAATAAAATGTAAGATGAATAAAGACCTAATTACTTTTATTAGAGACCAATTTTTTAATAAGGAATTTATCCCGCTTCATGTTCCTCATTTTAATGGAAATGAAAAAAAATACTTAAACGACTGTATTGATTCAACTTACGTTTCAAGTGTGGGTCCTTTCGTTAATAAGTTTGAAGAATTAATGAGTACAATTACTCAAACAAAGAAAACAACAGCAGTTGTAAACGGAACTGCTGGCCTTCAGGTAGCTTTAAGGCTTGTTGGGGTTAAAAAAGACACAGAAGTAATTACACAAGCGTTAACTTTTGTAGCAACAGCTAATGCGATAGCCTATAATAATGCGCATCCAATATTTTTAGATGTAGATATAGATACAATGGGATTGTCACCTAAAGCAGTAAGAGTGTTTTTAGAAGAATTTGGTGAGTTAAGAAAAAATGGTTGTTATAATAAAAAGACTGGAAGAAAAATAGCTGCTTGTGTACCAATGCATACTTTTGGATTTCCAGTTCATATAGATGAGTTATTGAAAATTTGCAATCTTTGGAAAATTCCTTTAGTTGAAGACGCAGCAGAATCATTAGGAAGTGAGTATAAAGGAAAACAAACAGGAAGTTTTGGCGAAGTTGCTGCTTTTTCATTTAATGGTAATAAAATAGTGACTTCTGGGGGAGGGGGCGCAATTACTACCAATAATATTAAAATTGGAGAAAGAGCAAAATTCTTAACAACAACAGCAAAAAAACCTCATCCCTTTGAATATATTCATAACGAATTAGGATATAATTATAGAATGCCAAATTTAAATGCTGCATTAGCTTGTGCTCAATTAGAACAGTTAGATTTTTATCTTAAGAAAAAAAGAAGCTTAGCTAATAGCTATGAAATTTTTTTTAAAAGTAAAGGCATTAAATTCAGAACAGAAACTAAAAATACCAAAGCAAATTATTGGTTAATGTGTGTTGAACTTGAGAGTATAAAAGAACGAGATTTATTTTTGGAATCAACTAATTCTAATAATATTATGACGAGACCTATATGGAAAGCAATGAATTTTTTACCTATGTACAAAAATTGTCAAAAGGATGAATTATTGAACACAAGGTTTTTAGAATCTAGAGTAGTTAACATACCCAGTAGTGTGATATTATGAGCGAAACAAAACCAAATTTAGTATTAATTGGAGGTGGAGGTCATTGCGTTTCGGTAATTGATATCATTGAAAAGGGAAATAAATTTAATATTTTAGGCATTCTTGACTCAAATATTTTAGAAAATAATATTTTAGGTTATAAAATTTTAGGAGATGATAATTTAATTCCTGAATTAGTAAATGAAAATACGTATTTTTTAATCACTGTTGGACAAATTAAAAGCTGCTCTACAAGAAAAAAAATAGCTGAAATTCTAATCCAAAATAAGGCTAAATTAGCGACTGTTATATCCACTTTAGCTTATGTTTCTCAGCACGCTATCATAGGCGAAGGATCGATAATAATGAATGGCGCTGTAGTTAATGCCAAGTCAACCATCGGTAAAAATTGTATTATAAATACCAAATCTAATGTAGAGCATGGAGTTTCAATAGGAGATTTTTGTCACATATCTACTTGTGCTGTTGTAAACGGAGATAGTGTAATTGGAAATGGAACTTTTATTGGCAGTAATGCAACTATTTCAAATGACGTCTCAATTAAAGAGAACAGTATTATTAGTGCTGGAACATTTATTAAATAATGAGTAGAACAATTATAATAGCCGAAGCAGGAGTTAATCATAATGGAGATATTAATATAGCTAAGAGATTAATTGATGTTGCTGCAGATGCAGGTGTAGATTATGTCAAGTTCCAGACTTTTAAAGCGGACAGATTAGTGAGTCCGTTAGCTCAGAAAGCTAAATATCAAATAGAAAATGACACTAGTATTTGTGACTCACAATTAAATATGTTAAAGAAATTAGAACTTAGTGATGCGGATCACAAGGATTTAATTTCATATTGTAAGTTGAAAAATATTAATTTTTTCTCTACAGCTTTTGATGAAGAAGGTATTTCATATTTGTCTTCTTTAAACTTCAATATGTTTAAAATACCAAGTGGGGAATTAACAAATTATCCATATTTAAGAGCGATTGGCAAATCTAATCTTCCTGTAATTTTATCAACAGGTATGGCTAATTTAGATGAGATAGAAAAAGCTATAAACGTCTTAATATTTCATGGAGCTAAAAAAAATGAGATAACAGTTTTACATTGTAACACTGAATATCCGACTCCAATGACAGATGTTAATTTAAAAGCTATTTTAACAATCAAGGATAAACTTGGTGTTTCCATTGGTTATTCAGATCACACACTTGGTATTGAGGTTCCAATCGCTGCTGTTGCTATAGGAGCTAAAGTAATAGAAAAACATTTTACCTTAGATAGAAACTTAAAAGGACCAGATCACAAGGCTTCATTGGAACCAAATGAACTCAAAGAGATGGTTAACGCTATTAGAAATATTGAAAAGGCAATGTCAGGAAATGGGATGAAAGAACCTTCACTAAGTGAAAAAAAAAATATATATATAGCACGTAAGAGCATACATTTATCTAAAGATTTACCATCTGGTTCTATAATCACCGAGAAAGATATAATTTCACTTCGCCCTGGTGATGGAATTTGCCCTATGAATTGGATGGATATAATTGGTAAAAGAGTGAATAAAGATCTTAAAAAATTTACGAAGCTAACTTTAAATGATTTGACTTGAAAATAGGAGTTTTAACAAGTTCAAGAGCAGACTACGGCATATATTTACCTTTACTTGAAAAACTAAAAACCGATTCTTTTTTCAGTTTAGAAATAATTGCATTTGGAACTCATCTTTCCAAAAAACATGGTTTTACACTTTCAGACATCATTAAAGATAGATACAACATTGTTCATGAAATTACTTCATTTTCTGAAGATGATAGTGAAAAAGGTATTGCTATGTCATATAGTAATACGATTCTTTCTTTTTCTGATTTCTGGTCCGATCAAAAATTTGATTTAGTTTTTTGTTTAGGAGATCGTTTTGAAATGAGCGCAGCTGTTCAAGCTAGTATACCATTTGGAGTCAAATTAGCACATATTCATGGAGGTGAAACAACTTTAGGTGCAATAGATAATACTTACAGACATCAAATTACTCTTGCTTCTAAATATCATTTCGTTTCTTCAAATATACATATGAAAAAGGTAAAGCAACTTACAGGAAGTTCAAATTTTATTTATAATGTGGGTTCTTTAAGCCTAAGTAACATAGAATCTTTTAAACCAGATGATCGATCTGTCTTTTTAAAAAATTTTAATATAAATAATGTACCTTATATTTTAGTGACATTTCACCCAGAAACAGTCTCGGCTAAAAATAATTTAGTATTCGCTAAAATAATGAAAGATGCTTTGACTATTTTATGTAAAAAAATAAATCTAATTATTACAATGCCTAATGCTGATACTTTAGGTAGTGTTTATCGAAAAGAACTAAATAAATTAAAAAATAGTAATCCTGCAAAAATTTTTTTGGTTGAAAATTTCGGAAAAGTAAATTATTTCAATGCGATGTATCACTCTGAATTATTATTAGGCAATACATCAAGTGGCATCATAGAGGCAGCTTCATTTAATAAATATGTAATTAATGTTGGTGACAGACAAAAAGGGCGAACACATGGAACTAACGTTTTTAATACAGGTTTTGATGCAGTGAAAATTATTGAAATATTTAATGATTTAATGAATAAAAAAGATTCAAAAATAGATAATATATATTTCAAAAAAAATACAGTACGGAACATAATTGCTATTTTAAAAACACATACAATTTAATGGAAAACTATACTCAGCATCTTCTTAAAAACACTTCAACAATTAAAGAAGCACTAATAAAGTTAAATGCTTTAGCTAAAGATGCAATCTTATTTATTATTGATGATTTAGGTAAATTACAAGGGTCCTTAACTGATGGAGATGTTAGAAGAGGATTACTTAATGGAGTACAAATTTATGATATCGTTACAAATGTATTACAAACTAATCCGAAATTTATCTTAAAATCTAATTATAATCTTCAAGAAATAATAGATTTAAGAAGTGAAAATTATAAGGTATTACCTGTACTTAATGATGATCGAACAATTATTAATGTTGTTAATTTTAGATTAATAAAATCGTATTTGCCTCTAGATGCTATAATAATGGCTGGAGGAAAAGGAACTAGATTACGACCATTGACCAATGATATTCCTAAACCATTACTTCCAGTAGGTGGCAAAACTATTATGGAACATAATGTTGATAGATTAACTGAATTTGGAATAGATGATTTTTGGTTTTCAGTAAATTATTTAGGGCAAAAAATAGAAGATTTTTTTGGTTCTGGTAAAGAAAAGAACATATCTATTAATTATGTTTGGGAAGATACACCTTTGGGAACTATAGGAGCTATCTCTAAAATAGATAATCTAAAACATGAGGATGTTTTGGTAACAAATTCTGATATTCTAACTAATCTAGATTATGAACAATTTTATTTAGATTTTAAACGCCGTAACGCGGATCTCTCTATTGCTTCAATACCATATAACGTTAATATACCTTATGCAGTTCTTGAAAAAGATGAAAATGATACTATAGCAGGTTTTAAAGAAAAACCAACTTATACATATTATTCAAATGGAGGTATTTATTTAATAAAAAAATCTGTATTAAGTTTAATACCCAAAAACACATTTTATAATGCCACTGATTTAATTGAGAAGTTATTGTCTATGAACAAAAAAGTTGTGTCATTCTCTTTGGAATGTTATTGGTTAGATGTTGGTAAACATGATGATTACAAAAAAGCTCAAATTGATATTAATAAAATTAAATTTTAATGGAAATTTTAATTACTATTTGTGCTAGAGGGGGGTCAAAGGGAATCCTTGGTAAAAATATAAAAATGATTAACGGTAAACCTTTAATATATTATACTTTAAATACAGCTAATCTTTTTAAAGACAAATTAGATTATCCAATTGATATTGTTATTTCTACTGATTCAAATGAAATCAAGTCTGTTGTATCATCACTAGAGTTTAAACTTGACCTTAATTATATCAGACCTGATTTTTTAGCAACAGATTCCGCAGGCAAAATTGGAGCTATAAAAGATGTTAAAGAATATATGGAGAAAAAATATAATAAAGAGTATGATTATGTTTTAGATTTAGATGTTACCTCACCTTTAAGATCAGTAAAAGATTTAGAAAATGCATTAGAAATAATTAATAATAATAAAGAAGCATATAATCTTTTTTCTGTAAGTCCAGCTAATCGTAATCCATATTTTAATATGGTTGAAAAAAATAAAGACGGTTTCTATGATTTGTGTAAAAATGGTGAGTATCTAACTCGTCAATCTGCACCACAG
>MDTG01031181.1_pt1 | contig 20014 bp, 8 predicted proteins | sample 811421 | NCBI WGS metagenome assembly MDTG01 (sample SAMN05326645, study PRJNA326480) | marine metagenome | isolation source: seawater | place: Pacific Ocean: South East | collected 2011
CAAAATTGGTATAAAATGCACTATTTATTCCTAAATTGCCAGGAATTGGTTGTACTATTCCACTACCACTAAATGGAGCGTTTCCTGTTTGTGCAGAAACTGCCAAAGTAGAGTTTCCTAAATTAACCTCACATATGTTTTCATCAGTTAATTTTGCATATAATCCAGTATTCTCTTTGTCAACTATAATAGGTGATGCTAATGAAATTGAAGATGTGGTATTTATACCTACTTTACCTTCATTTATTCCACTAACAGTTGCTACCCCAACAACATCAAGTGTTTTTAAATCATTACTAATACTAGTAACTCTATTAAAATTAATATCAGTGGATCCTTGAGTTTGGTATTGTATAATAGAATCTGTTTTTATGCCACTAAATGCATTTCCTGGTGATGTTATAGTTCCTGTAGCACCAAGATCAGCTGAAGTAATTACGCTATTGTTGAAAGCTGGTAATGCTGGAATATTAATTGTTTCTAATATTGTATCTGCTCTAAAGTCTATAAAACCAGCAATCAATGTTGATTGAAAAACAGATTTTACATCACCTATGGTATATTGTTTTACTGTGGTAATTGATCTAAATTCTTTCTCTGATTCGTTGATTAATATTTTTTCTCCAATTATAAATGAACCAGATGTTTGTGATAAACTAATTTGTGTTCCTCCATTTGGATCTACATTAACAAATCCTGTGGCACCACTACTAGCACCTCTAATATATGAACTAACTGGAGTGCTTAATGCTGAATTTATTCCCAAAAATGTATATGTTTGAACATCATACAAAAATAAGTTCCACTGACTGGAATCGTCCACATACGCAGCATTCCTTAAAGCAAAAGAATAAACTCTCGCTTCACCTATCTCATGTGCACCAGTATCTTTATTTTGACCTGCTATCAGTCTTCTTGAGAAGAGTTTAACTTTATTATTGGAGTTATTAGTTCCTAAGAAAGGTGTTCCAGTAACATTATTAACTCTTAAAATAGTTCCCATATCAAATGGAACTAATGAATTATTAATAATTTCTTTATCTCTTGGTTTATCAAAATCTACAACTGATGTACCAGGTTCAAAAATACGAAAACCCCTTACATAAGCTTTTCCAGCACTTATTTCAACACATGCTAAATCTTCTGTAGGAATATTTCCATCTTCAGTAATTTGATTTTCCTTAAATATACCACCATTAGAAAGACGATTATCTAAACATTCCGATACCTTTACCTCAAAATTTTCTAAAGAATAATTACCAGATTCTTCAAATGTTCTAGCAGCTAGATATTTTTCAAATTCGTTATAGACAGAAAAATCTTGTAATTTTTTAAGTTCACCTTCTCTAAGTTTAATTAATTCAATAAAACTAACATCTTTAAAATCATTTAATGCTTTTTTAGATAAAGTAGCCTCTATTTTTAATCTATCTGCACCTGGTGCAGCAAAATTAGAGAATCCTTTTGCATTATCAAATAAAGATGAATCATCTTTTGATGTTATTAGGGATTCAGTTATATTTAAACCAACTCTATATGATGGATTATTGGAATATGGATCTAGAACTATTGTGCTCGCAGGAACGTTTACAAAGGTTCCTCTTATAAAATATACACCAGCGTTCATTTTAACCGCACTACCCACCGTAGAAGCGTTTACAGGCACCAATGTAGCGATACTTTCGCCTGTAGTTATTGTAGTATTACCATAAGTAATATCCTCTAAAGTAATTAGAGGTTCTCCATCCTCTAAACTTGCAATTTCATTATCATTATTACCTGTTAGATATTTTACAAAAATTGTTGTATCCGTAAATTGTTCCGAATCTGATGTTCTTTTACAATCATTTACTAAAATTTTTATACCTGAATTTTGACCTTGTAATTTTTTTCCTTTTAAATTATCTAGATAAAGGTTTACTGGAAGACCTAAATGTTCAGATTCTATTTTTATTGAATAATACTTATTATCATATGATACTCCGCCAGGAAGAACCATTGACCCTTCTTTAAATATATGATTTCCAAAAGATCTTACTTGATTCTGTAATATTGATTGAAGTGTTGTTAGCTCTCTTGCCTGAACAGGTCTACCTGGTCGGAATAAGACTCTATAAAAATTATTGTCTTCATTAAAATCATCATAATAAGGACTTATATTTAAATTTGTTTTCTGTGACATGTTTTAGAACTCTAGGATAACTTTAATGTCTTCTTTTTGTCTACTATCTCTAGTAATTAATTGTCTATTATCTAGGTAGATAATATCACCCGACTGATTATTTATCTCAGATTGAGATATACCATTTTTAAACTCGCAACCAAGATCAATGATTTTAGTTCCTGTTGGATTTGTCGTAATACCACTAAAATCAGTATTTATTCCTACAGATTTAGTAGTTCCTTCAATAGTAATAAGATCTGTTGATGAAACAAAATCAAAAATTTTACCATTATCATCAGCTGCTGTTTTAATTCCAACATAATCTTGTTGATCTGCAGTTGTTTTGTTAAAATAAAATGATCTGTCTCTGTAATATTTCAACACTGCTATTGGATTAGAAGAATCATTCGAAATGATGTCGAAAGAAACCACATAACCTCTAACTTGACCTATTACATTTGCGTCTTCATTTTTTACATCTTGTGTAATTACATCTCCTATAGATATATCACTTGATTGTGGAAAACTATTTAAGTACAATGAAGAAACAGAAGAATATTGTGCCTGATCAAATATTTGAGTTGATCCTATTGATGTTGGATTTTTTACAATACCAATTTGAGCAAATTTTGTATCAATTGGAAAATCTTTAGTAGAATCATCAAATCTAGCGTATACTAAAACTCTATCTGCACCCAACTCTTGATAAATATCGAATCCATGACCTTTTTTTGGTGGTATAATTGGTATTAATTTTGCAGAACCAGCACTTCCAAAATCTGTTAAATCAAGCATTCCATATGTGTAACCTTTTCCACCAACAGATACTTTTACACTTGAAATTTTTGTATTTGAGTCTACTTCAACAATTGCTTTTGCACCAGTTCCATCTCCAATGATGTTAACCTCTTTTGCATCTGCAGCACCACCAGAATAACCTGTTCCACCATCTTCAATATAAACTTTTTTAATTTGATTGTTGTTAATATCAGAATTACCATTCTCTCTAACATTGGCGATATTAGAATCTATAGATGTAGACCAATCATTGGGTAATGGTATGAATTCAGTGGCATCAAATTTTATAATATCAGTGGGAGCTACTGTAAATAAGTATTTCCAAAGATATCCGTCATCTTTAGATCCAGTTGGCCTAAAAGGTTCTAGTCCTGTTAATGTTGGTTCATTTAGGGAGGCGTTTCCCGTAGTATTGATACCAGATGATCCATTATCAATGCAAATATAAACATTAAAATCTTTGTTAATTACATAGTAATCAGTGTCATATAATCTTGGAGTATTTCCATTTGGTGATAAGTTATTGGGACTATAATCATGTCTATACATGTCATAGGATCTATCCTTTGTCCAAGTTACTTTTCTTATAACCCTCCTGATATTATCACTGGTAATTTTTTTACCAAAAATCATTGTATCCCGAATATGATTTAAATAATTAATATTATCAACTGGTTTTTTCCTATCAAATTCATTGTTCCAATCTGCATCAGTAGCATTTCTACCAAAAGCTGCTACTGACGTGAATTTTGAAGATGGATTTGATAATCCAACAAAAACATAATAAGAATTTGAGGAATTATTTACATCTCCTAAAAAATTACCTGCATTATTAATTCTAAATTGATCCGTTACAATTGCCGACATTTTTATAATCTATGGTTTTTTTCTTATATTTATAAACATTATATGAGTGTATCTTTATCAGATACTGCACCAGTGTTTCTAATACCAGAATTTCTTCTCTGTATTCTTGGGAAAGTTGTTAAACCAGCGTTGATAGTTTTACCAGAAACAGTCACTGAAATAGGATTAGTTGAAGTTCTTCTACCACCAACCAATTTACCCCAAGAGAATTTACCAGATATTCCAGAGGTTGAAATACCAGATAATGTATTATCTGTTGCTACTCCAGCTATGAAAGATGCAGTATTTGAACTTGTTTGTAAAGAACTAATTATATACACATTATCAAAGAATGATGTTCCAATTCCTACTGGAGCACCTGTTGATATTATTACAGAAGTAGCACCTGATCCAACTGCAGTATCATATATGAAGAATGGATCTCCGTTAGTTAACCCACTAAATGTACCAGATTCTTTTTCTAAGAAGAATTTTATAGTTGAATTTCCACCTTGAACTTCAATTGCAGTTACTATGCCAGTAAATCCATCTGAACTTGTAAAATTAGTTATTAGTTCTGAGGGGATGGTTGGTGTTGGTGCAATTACTTGAGGTGCCTCAGTATAACCAGCACCAGCATTTACAATTGTTATACTTTGAATTGTTCCTGCAGCACTTACATTTGCAGTTGCTGTTGCAAAATCGGTTACTTGTCTATTTAAAATAAGAAGATCTTTTTGTGTCAAATCCACACCAGTTTTTGATCTAGGTGAAGCAATGGATAGAGTTGTGCTAGGTCCAACATATCCTTCCCCACCATCATTTATCAAAATTTCTTGTACTTGACCAGATGAAACAACTGCAGTTAAATCTGCAACCTTTGGTGTTATTGATTCATCGAATACAGTTACACCAATTTCATTTGGATTTTCATAAAAGAAGAAATCAACTAAAGAATTAGTGCCAATCCCTGTATTATCAATATACAAGGTGACAGGATCACTGGTGGAAAAATCTTGTATGACTCTTGCTTCTGGGAATACAAGAGGTTCAATAGAAGGTCTTGTCTTTAATACCAGTTCTCCGTTTATAAACTTATCTCTTTTTTGTTTTAACCATCTTAAAGGTTTAAGTACATTTTCTTGTATACCATTTTGATCTGTGTATACATTAGTTTCTAGCACATCAGATGTTTTTATACCTGTTACCGTTCTTCTATCCTGATCAGGTCCCACTAAACCATTAGGTCTCATAATTCTAATTTGATCACCAATTTTTATAGATTCTCTCGCATCATTAAATATTACATCAACATTATCCGTTCCAATATAAAAGAATACTAATACATTGTCATTAGGATCTGGTGCTTCAGTAAATTCAAAAGACGTTCCTCCATTGAAAAAGTAAGATTCTCCTGGATTTTGAACAACACCATTGATTATTATTAGCAATAAAGCATTCATATCAATATCAACACCACTTTGTTTTTGGAAAGAAACTAATTCACCATTAAAGTTTAAAGGAAATCTTTTTCTAATTCCATCTTGCAATTGTCTTATAGAATCAATATAATCAAATTCTCCAACATTCCAAGAACAGAAACTATCAGTAAATATTTCTTCCACAGTAAATTCAATATCCTCTAGTGGTGATGATAAACTTTTATCCGTAATCAAACCTACTGGTTTAAATTTATCACCTTTTCTAAATCCATATCCAGTTCTTGTCGTTGCAAATGATTTAACTTCAAATAATGTTGATCCAATACCAGTTGTATTACTACCACCTACTTCAATATTAAGTAACAATCCTGTTCCTGTCTCTGTAGTAGGACCAATTCCCAATCTTGATATTCCTTCAATTGGTAAATTTTCATAATTTGGTGATGGTGATATAATTGTAGGATTAGTATATCCACTACCACCTTGTTGGACTGAATATATTAAAGTACCACCAACCCCAACAGATGCTGTAACTTGAGCACCATTTCCTGTACTGTCAGTAACACCAATAGCAATAATTCCATTTCCAGTATCACTCAACTCTGGTCTATAACCAGATCCATTTTGATCAGTAGCTCCTACACCCACCGCTGTAATTGCACCATTTGAATCTAAAACAGCTGTAACTGATGCACCAGCAAGAGGTGCAATTCCTAAACCTCCACTAAATCCTATTGACACAATTTGACCAGATCTAGGTAATTGATTTAGATTTACATCAAACTCACTTGTTATTGGAGTGCCGTCAGTTGATGTAATACCACTAAATATAAAACTAGTTACACCAACTGATTCTGAGAACTCGTAATTATTATCAGGATTTTTAAGAGTTGTTGGTGCTTGGAATATTCCATTTAATGTTAAGAAAGAACTACCAGTTGTAATTCCAGTTGTATTAGCACCTGATACTAACGTTGTAAATGTTTTACCTAGACCTGTAAATTCTGTTGAAATGTCATCAAAAACTACGTTAGTAGAATAATCCTGTCTTAAATATGCCCTTCCACCAAAATTAGATCTACCAAAATCTCTATTTGAATCATTTTTAGATATAATGCTAGTTCCTCTAGGAGCTTCTGTAAAAAATATATTTTCTTCTACAATATTATAGCTACCTTTATATAATCTAACAATTTCTCCATCATTGTGAGTTGTTGCTGAAGAACCTAACATTGATCTAGTAACATCTATTAAATTGAGGGTGCCAGTATTTGTTATCGGACCTACATTTGTTGTTCCAAGACCAACATTATTTACTTTAACAAATTCATCATTTATTTTTAAAATATCTGAAGATACAATAGTACCAATTCCAGTTAGAGATATTATTGAAGTTGATATTGATACCTGACTATTAACATTATCAAATAAGTTATTTGTTATTGGTGTATATGATATTGGTGATTGTAATACATCGTCTAAGGTTATAAGAGATTTTTCATTCTTTTTAAACATTTCTAATTTATGTCTATTTCCAGATCCTACAGAATTAAATGTAATTGCAGATCCACCTCTGGTCAAAGATAATTTAAATATCTGTGAATTTACTGTTTCTTCTGGATTAACAACATAAACTTCGCTTGGTAAAGGATTTCCATTTGACATTACTAATGAAGATATCCCAACACCATCAATAGATGAACCTGGTTCATAAATCAATCTTTCATTTCTGTTAAAGAAATTATTTTCAATATTAAATTCTCCTGTTGATAAATTAACAGATGTTGATGGATCAAAATATTTTGCAAATATTAAACTTCCATTATGTTTTAATGGGAAACTTAATCTATTTTTAGAAAGACCATTTAAAGAATCAAATTCTAATAATGATAATGTTTCAACAATATTACCATATTGAAGAGGTGGTGATACGTTTAACAAATCTATATCAGTATTAATAATCTCATGATATGATTGAACTTGTAAATCTACTCCAATAAATTCACTATCTGGATGGAATTTTAAATTTAAATTATTTCCATTATATTCTGAAGAAAATGTTCCCATACCAACATCATTTCCTATTGATATAAATGGATAATGTGTTAAGAAAGTATTTTCATCATCATGTGTCATAAGAGTTTGATGTAATGCACTTGTTTCACCAACAGAAACTTTAATTATACTTTTAATAGTTAAGTCTCTTGTAGATGTAAATCCAGATATTATATCCGTAGATGCAATACTAACAAAATTAGATTCAAGTCTAGCTGAATTTTCAGAACCATCTGGTTGTGAACTTGTTTTAAATCTATATGTTCCAATACCAGCTGCTGTTGTTCCAAAACCAACTGTTTTTGATTTTATAAAAACTTCATTTGAAGTATCATTATTATAATTTAATTTTAAAATATTAGAATCAATCTCTGATGTAAATGTTCCTATTGATACTCCAGTATTAGTTTCTAATGAATAATTTGATATAAATGAATCTGTTCCATCATGAGTGGTATAAATCTCAATAATATTATTATCATTTGTAATAGAATCAGTGACTTCAACTGTGGTAAAAAATGATTCTGTATTTAATATACTTGAAGATACTACTGTAGATACAGTGGAAGGTAAAGTGTTTTGACTAGAATTAGTTAAAGTAACAAATCCTACTTGTAGGTTTCCACTTGATGAACCTGATAAAAATGTTTGTTGCAATATTTTAATTTGCAAATCAACATCATTAGGATTAGTTGGTGTGAATAACAATCTGAAAACACCTTCATTGTTTTTATCTCCTACAATATCAACTATTGGACTTTCATCATCTAAAATTCCTTTCTGAACTGTGTAAATATTTTCATTAGCAAAATCGGTAAATGTTACTAATTCAGTTGCTTGCACTGTATTTGTAGTTGAACCTAAACTAGGACTAACTGATGAAACTCTTGCCTGTATTAAAAATCTATTAAAAGCACTTAAGATATTTAATGATCCATCAATTCTAGCATTGTTAGATGAATTTTTAAAAAGAGGATTAATATTGTCAATTAATATAACTCTATTTGTTCTACACTCAAAGAAATTTGATAATTTTAGTTGATTAAAACTTACAAATTTAGATGTAGTTGGATTATTAATAACATCAATATCTCTAACTAAATCAAGATTATCAATCGCATCAACCCTATTTTCTGATGTTAAATCTCTAATTATAGTAGATGTATCTACAGAAACTGTTGACCCAACTCCAACTGCAGATGAAATACCAACATCTGCAAAATTTTTCAAACCTGTTGTATGAAGTAAATTATTAACAGGACTTACCAACTCTTGATACTCAATTGGACTTTGAATAGTGTATGATAATGTTTGATAGTAATCATTATCTGCAATAACTTGATAGTCTTGATTTAATTTTCCAATATCATTAGACCAACCAATATTTCTATTTGCTCCAAAACTAACAGAGAATTTACCTTCATTAAAAGATATCGTATTAATATTTGCAATTACACCAGAGAATGATCCTTTTAATTTATCATTTTTTTGTAATTCAAAATTACCTAAAACTTTTATATAATTGTTAGTTACTTTATCTAAAGTAAGACCAACAGAATTAAAACCTTTTGGTAAAGATCCATCTTCTCTTGATACTAATATTTGCTCTCCAGTTAAAAATTCAGGTAATTCTGTAATTAATTTAAATCTAGGATAATTTTTAAAATTAATTACCGATGCAAAATTCTGTAAAGTTTTTGCAAAACCAGGATTTGAAACTAATTCATTAATATTAAATTCCATTTTAAATGGATTTGGATTATTTCCACCAATTATATTTGTGACAGGATAAAAACTAAACTTGTTTACTGGAGAATTAAAAGTATCTCCATATTCATTAGATACTCCTTCTACAAAAAGAGTATCTCCAACTTCAAAAGGTGCTGTTGAAAATCCTAAAACGGGAGTAGCTAATGTAACAGTAACTATACCACTAGTGGTATCAGTAACAATGGTAGATCCTATTGTTATATTTGTAATAGGTATTCCATTTGTATTATTTTTAGTAAATAAAGTACAATCACCTATACCTTGTGGAGTACTTAATATATCAACACTAGATATTGATTGTGATTGATTTATATTTGCTTGGAAAGATCCACTTTCTACAATTTCTTTACTTTCATTATCTTGTAATACTAAAGTTGGAGGAGATATAAAGTTTTTTCCACCATTATCAACAACAATAGATGTAATTTTGTTAGAATTTACTGTTGTAATTACTGGTGATAAATTTGCTATTGGTGTTAAAGTTTTATCTGATGGATATTCAAATCCAACATTTAGTATATCTGTATTTTCAATTTTATTTGTGGTTGCTGAATCAGGTAATAGTTTAGCATTTATTCCCTGTGCTGATGTTACAGTTACAAATTTAGGAGAAGTTTTATATCCAAATCCTCCAAATGCTAGATTTATTTTGTTAATTGGACCAATATCTGTTTTAGATGTTGTATTATATTTTAAAACATCTGTATTTGATTTATTATATAAAAGTAATTCTGGTTTTCTTTTTAGTCTAATATTAAATTGTGTATCAGAAGGTGTGCTAATAATAGGATAATCTTTATTATATTCGCTATCAATGTAAGATATTTTAGAAGCATTTTTAACATCTATATCAGAAGTGCTTATAAAACCAGATTTTTCAACGTTATAAAATAAATTTAAAGGATTATTAATTGAATAATTTATTGTTACAGTAGCTGTTGGTGTAACACCAATAATTCCAGATCTAGAAACAGTGTTTGTTGTTGTTTTACCTGTTGATACAAAATCATTATTGAATTTATCATCTCTGTAAATTTTAAAATCAAATCCATTTAGAGAAGAATCTGAAACATCAAATACTAAATTATTATCTCTAATTACAGGAATAGGTGGATTAATCAATGATAATTTTTGTTGTGATCCTCCAGTAGAACCAATACTAATAATATCTGGTGGAATAATTTTAGAATTGTAAAATGTTTTTGCTAACTTTATATTATTACTATCTAATTTGTAAACAAAATATCCACCAGTATCAAGACCACTAATAACTTCATCATCAGCATCATAATATACTTTATCTCCAGTTATTAATCCATGAGAATCTAAAGTTATTTGATTTTTTTCTGTATTTACTACTGCAGACGTAAATCCTATTTCATTTATTAATAGAGAATCAGTTAAATCATTATATTTAACTTTAACTGAAGTTGATGTTCCAATTCCAACTGATCTATCTGAATTAATTTGTAAACTAATAATATCACCAATTGATAAATTATGTGAAGTACTTAAAGAAACTGTAGAATTAATTCTTTCAACATTTCCAACTACTTTATTAAAATTAGATTCAAATCTATACTTGTAATAATCATCTCCATTAGATCTAAAGAACAAACCATTTGTTGATGATATCAAATCAACTTGAGTTACTATTCCGATGTAATTTGGAGATTTATTTATTACAAATAAATTTTGTGTTGATCCTGAGAATGGCAATGTAAATGCTTCTCCTACAGAACCATCTCTAGATACTTCAATAGCACTATTACCATCAGTTTTTAATGTTACTTGTTGTCCAGTTTTAAATGGATGATTAGGAAGGTAAATACTTTGTGCAGGTACAGATACTTCGGTTGTAATATCTCCAACAGTTACTGATATAGATGAAGAAATTCCAACAGTTGTAGCAATTCCAACAGATTGTCGTGGATTAAAATATGCTACATTATCAATTTTAGAATCAAATGCATTTGTTCTAAAAGGTATATCAAAGAATTTAGGAATTAAATCTACCTTAGTAGACAATGAATGTGCAGTTCCAGTTATACCTCTCTCAACTCTTAGTATGTTTTTATCATCAAATTTGTTTAAAACAATTAATTTTTCAGTGCCAATTCCAATACTACTTCCTACTGAAATAACGCTTGTTTTATATACAAAAATGTCAGATATAACTCCAGTGTTTGAATTTGATGGTAATTCTTTATACAAAATTGTTGTTTCACTTGGAACAAATGATATATTATGATTTCCTATTAAAGGAATACCACTTAATGATTTAATATCTGTTGTTAAACCAGATATTTCTAAATTATCTCCAACATCAAGATCATGTGTATCAGACACAAATATTGATAATGTATCTGAATCTTTTCTAATAAAAGTAACATTTTCTAAAGCTTCAAATGTAGTATCAATTTCTGTTATTTCTTTTCCTTTAATTTCACTAACAAAAGCACTTGCTCCACTACCACCAGTACCAGTATCATCAAGAACTACAGCATCATTAATTTTATAATCTTGACCTGATTTTAAAATTAGTAATGAATTTATAAAACCTTGACTTACAGAAGTAACTTTAGTAATTTGTGGTATTATTTCATTAGATTCAATGATAAAATCATTGCCACGATCTACATCTGATAAATTGTACGGAAATGTATTTCTAATTAATTCTGAATTATTAAAATCAAAAGATTGTGTTAAAGTTTTGGTTTTATCTAAAGTTTCTGGTATTGATCTAAATGTTTTACCAATAAAATATGGAAATTCTGGTTCTTTGTTTATAGAATCAAATGTAGCAAAATATGCATAAACTCCTTTTGGGTAATCTGGTGTTTTGCAAAATCTACCATTATGTTCATCTAAATCTGTTAAAGATGATGGCGTAAATGTATAATCATCTACAAAAAATCCAAGTTCAAAGGGTAAATCATTTCTATTTTCAATAGTTGAATTTAAAGTATATCCACTTTTTAAAAATCTAACGGTGGATGAATTATTAAAAGAATCATCATATCCAAAAGGACCATAAATTGGATTACCATCGTACGCCCATCCTACTATGGGAGAATGTTTAGGATCTCCGTTTTCATCAAATTCTTGACCATATTCATCTTGTCCTATTTGAGTAGAGTAACCAACAACTGAATATTGTAATCCATTATCCGCAGGATCTACCAAAATTTCTCTGCTGTATTTTTTATTATATTTTGAATTTTTTAATTGAATATTATTGATTGCTAATTCTCTTATTCTAGTGTTAAATAAACAATTAAGTCCCCTTGTAACAACATTCACTCTAGTTTTATCAAAACTATATCCAGTTCCAGCGTTTAATATAATTACATCTATAATTTTAAGATGTGTATTCGAAGTTTCATCTCTATCAATTATTGCTCTTAAAGAAGCTCCAGTACCATCTCCAATAACGATCAGATCTGGTGTTGAATGATATTCTGCACCACCATCTTGAATATTAACACTTAGTATTTTACCATCAGATATTATGGGATTTAATGCAGGTGTTATATTTTTATTTGGTCTAGTTGTTCCATTTTTAATTAAGACATTGGGTTTATTATGATAATTTATAATATCTGTGCTACCATAACCAGTTCCATTCTCATATAAAGAAACATCAATTATTTTACCTTGTATTATTGGTGTTAGATTTATTTTCTCTGAAGTTGGTACTGAATATATTACATTGGTTGTTATTTTTATATCTGGATACTTAAATAATTGATATCCAGTTCCTTTGGATTTTAATTCTACATAATTTTTACTTATAAAATTAGTTTTATCAGTTCCACCTACACCTGCATTAGCAAGTCTAAATGTATCATCATCTACTTTTAATATTTTATATTCAATACTTGTGGATAATCCAACAATACTCTGAGGATTATTAACACCTAGACCAACAGATGGTTCATAAGAAATATTTTCACCATTTAAAAATCCATGATTTTTGAATGTAATAGTTGATTTAAACGTTGATATTCCTATATTAGGATCTACAAATACTTTTTTACTTAAATATGGTTTTCCTGATTTTATAACTCTGATAGATGATAAAGTATTTTTTGCATCTTTTAATCTAAATTTATGAATTCCTTTTTTTGAAACATTAGTAAATCCTATCGTATTAATACCTGATATGTAATCTGCTTCACTTCTGTATAATAAAACAGTTGATAAACCCACAACTTCTGGCCAATATTGTTGACCATCAACTAATGTCTCAGTTCCTTGATTGCTACCTTTAAATGTTCCTATACCTAACTCTGAATTTGAATTTTTATCATATACTAAAATTTGCCCACTAACTATGTTATGAGGATTGAAAAATGTTAAAGTTTCTGAATTAGTATCTATTCCTCCACCAAAAAAAGTGGTAACACCACTGAATTCTAAAATTCTATTTCTCCTTCTAAGAATTGGTTGAAGAACAGCTTCACCACTGTTTCCTCCAGTTAATTGTATTGATACAATATCTTCAATGTCAAAATCTTGAGGATCTACTTGAATTTCTCTAATATCTCCACTTATGACAGGACTTGCGAGTGCTTCAGTTGAATTGGTTGAGTTAGTTTCTATTGTAAGAAGAGGTGGATTAATAATATCGTAACCTGAACCAGAACTTGCTACTGTAAACTCTTCTATTGGTCCATAAAAAATGCTATCTGTAGATTTTATACTTTGAATTTCAACACCATCTATTAGCATTCCTACTGATCCAGGAGTTACTTCTATTTTTGTCCCTAAATTTTGATCAATATCAATTGAATATTTTTTTAGTAATTTTTGTGGTGATATTTTTTTATTATATTGATTTGCTAAAATAAAAGTATGTTTAGTATTTGTTATGGCAGGAACACCAAATTCTAAAAATCTATCAGAATCAATAAACGCAGGTGATTTAAATAATTTTATTTTATTATTAGTTTTTTGTCCGTTATCAAATGTTTTTACATAATAAAAACCCGATTCCAATCCAACTAGAGATAATGATTCTGGTTCATAATAAACTTTATCACCTGTAATGAATGGAGTTTTAGAATCAAAAGAAATTATAGAATATTTGTTTGTTGCTGGATTTTTACCTTGAATTGTATCATTTTCTATTACAGTGGATATGACAGATTTAGAAAGATCCTTTGAAATAGGATGTGATGGTAAAGAATTACTTGCAACATATAAATGTTTATCAGATTCATTATATACGTTTTGAATATTTGAGGTTAATGTATTTTCACCAAACTCTATTGGTGCACCAATGGAATTTAAAGTAATGGGATCTACATCATTAACAACTTTTTTTAATACTCTACGAATTGCATATTTTTTTGTTCTATCAAATTCTACTTTTTCATCAATTGTTACTTCTTTTTGATTTTCAGAAATTGCCTCAACTTTAAAAGTTGATTTACCATTGGAAATAGTGACAACAGTAGGTAAAGAAAATTGACTAGTTTTTCTCTCTAGAACTTGCAATTCATCTCCTACCTTTAAACTTGATTTGTCTATGAATGAAGAAACATTAAATGTTGATTGCTCACCATCTATTTGTGAAACTAAATTGTATTTTGATGATGTATTATAATTCCAAGAATTTGCAAATATTTGTTTTTGAGACTTATTTCTAGTTGGATTTTTTATCAGTTCACCAATACTTTTAACTGTAATTGTTTCTCCTTCTATTGAAAGTTTATTATTTTCATTTGGAATAAATTTATCTATTACACCCGTTATTCTTAACTCTACTCTTTTTGTTAAATCTCCATTTTCGTATCCAAAAATTTTATCATCAGCTAAGATATCATCACCTAAATTAATTGAATTATCAATACCAGTACAGTTTAAAAATTGATTAATTGTTTTATCTGTATATTGAATATTTGTATTAATACCTGAAATAATTTTACCTGAGGTTGGAAATCCAATAGTCGAATCAACTGTTATAACTTTAGAATTTTTTTGAATATCATCAATTACCTTTGTTTTTCCAGTAACTTCAAAAGTACCAGTTATAAATTCTGCATCATCAAACCCAACAAAAACATCAAGGATAAAATAACTAGTTGTTGTGGATATGCCAGATATACCTGTTAAAATTTCAACTTCTGAAATTGATGCACTTGATGATTCATCAGTTGTTCTAAATATAGTTTGGCCTTTTAATTTTAAAGGATCGCCTAATAATTGCTCTGCTACAATTCTTTTACGTCTCACATATGTTGCAGATGATGGTTTTATTAAATAATTCTCTAGATCAATTATTTTTGGATCAACACCATACAAGACATTAAATAAAATTCTAAATGATTCTTCAGTTCCTTTTGATTCATAAAAAGTTCTAGATTCTTTTATAAAGTTATTTACATCTAAATTTTCAACGAAATTTACATTTTCTAAACCAGGTGTAAATGTTTTCTTTAATTTTTTATAAAATTCCTGTAAGAATAAAACACTTAAATTTTGTACACTCGTATCAATTGCATGCTCTGATGCTATAGTTGAAGAGAATAATAATTCTGATGGATTGTTTATATCCCTATAAGTTGTAATTCCACTAAAACCACGTTCACAATCTATAAATTGAGTTGCAGTTTTTTCTTTATATGTAATTATTTCATCATCAATTTTAAATAGACCATAAGTTGCAGGAAATCCTTTAGTGCTACTGACATTTATTGTAGTTGCTCCTATGGTGGTAATTCCTGTGGTTTTAGTTTTACCAGCAATTACCTCTGGAGTCAAATTATCTAATTTTAAATATTGATCTAAATTATCAACTAAATCTACTGGTGCACCAGTATATTCTTGGGAAAGATAATATTTTTTTAAAAACTTAACTGCTTCTGGACTTTCTGACAATATAAACTCTGGGAGTTGGTTGTCAATTATTTGTTGAGTTTTAATTCTTGTATCAATACCAGTACTTATCATATTATCCTCGTACTAAATCTCCGTTTGTATAACTTGAAGTAACTTTGTATCCAACACCAGATATCTGATCTCCAGATGAAATAGTGTCCTTAACCATATTTATTGAACTACTTGCAATGTTAAATTTAAGGTATAAATCTTGAAGTCCAATAACATCATTCGATTCTGGGAAAGCTTGTATTTCAATTATGTCATTTGATCTCTCTGTTGAGGTTATATTGATAGTAGTTAAGTTTATTTCACCTTTTAAATAATCAACAGTTCCCGCGTTCTCAACAATTACAATTCTTTCACCATTAACAATGTCTCTTTTTACAATTGATATGACTCCTGTCTTTTTATCCACATTTGGTGTGTCTGTCAGGAATACAGTATCAGATACCCCAGATACAGTAAAACCAGTGCTCTTAATATTTAATCCTTCACTCTTAACATTGAACTGATTTCCAAAACATATTTCATATTGTGCAAATTGATTAATAAATGCATTTAAATTTCTTCTTATTCGAACTTTAGTTATATTTGATGTTATTGAATCTTCAATATTATCAATTACACTTAAAACTTTACTATATTTAAATCTACCCCCAAATTTATTGATTTCTAATGATTGTGAGTAGGTAGTAAGTCCTTCTATAATTTTTGTTTTCAATTCAGATATGTTTTTAACCTTTGATGAGTCAAAATAGATGGATGAATCTAATTCTATGTGAAGAATTTTAAGATCAACTATTTTTTGATTAATTCCAGTTAATGTAAAATTTTTCAAATCTGATAATATTTGTGTTTTATCAAAATCAGAGACAAAATCACCATTTTTTGGTTTTATTGTTATAAACACTGTTCCAAATTGAGGTGGATCAGTTTCTTCACCACCAACTACGGAAACACTTTCTGTATTTGGATAAATTTGTGGAATAATCGCTTCATAATCCCTTGCTGTAACCGCCCTGTACTGTGATGAATAAAGTCTAGGGGCAAAATACTTAATAGAGTCAATTTGTTCGATATCTGACCCATTAGAGGCAGCACGAACCTTATTAACAATCGGTGTTGCATTCAAACTAACCAATGCATTGTTGTTATTTGTAATTGTTCCTGCAAATGTAAAAGAAGAAGGACCATTTCCATCTTTTCCATCAGTGACAATGTAAGTTACATCAATTGTTTTTCCATTTTCAATTTTTCTACCAAAAATACCATCACCAAACAAAAGTTCGTACTTTTCGTCTTGAATTTCTTGTATTAAAAAGGTGGTTGATGTTGGTTTAATATTTAAAATATTGTCAACCTTTGTAAATAGAACTCCTGAGTCTTGTTGTGAATCACTATCTCTTACATGAACAATAATTGTAGAAGTATCAATTGAAGGGTTATCTAAAATGAATCTTTGATCTAATGATCCATCAACTGTGAATGATTTTCTAATAAAAGTGCCTTGAAGAACATCAATTGAATCAAAACTTGCTTTATATCCAGTTTTTACTCCCTCTGAGTTAAATAATTCCTCTGTTATAGTTGTTGTTATATTCTCTCCAATTGAAAATGTATATGTAATATCATTACTACTACCAATACAGACTAATCCTGCATTTAAAGTCACTGAAGATATGTCTGGTGTCTGATCATCTACTTGTATATCAAAAGATACGGTCGCTTTTGCTGCTGTTTTTGATCTTGGAACGTATCCAATGTTTCTTGCAAGCGAAACTACATTTTCCCTAACAGTTGCAGAGTCTAAAAATGACTCATTTACAATCATGTTTGAATTAAATGCCGTAATATACGTATTATACGCTAGAGTATCAATTAAAACTGAAAAATTAGACCCTTCGAAGTCAAAATCAGTAAAATCTGAATTTGTTCGAAGATAATCTTTGATCGAAGTCTTTATTTGGTCAAAATCTAAGTTTGAAAATTTAGTAAAAGGCATATTATCTGGTGGCTTCTAATATGAACTGGAATGTTTGTGTAGGAAACTGCTGTCCAATGATGTCAAAGAAGATATTTACCTCAAATTCATTCCTATCAGGTCTTGGAATCACCTCAACATTTAGATTTTCAATTCTAGGTTCAAAATTATCAATTGTAATTTCAATTTGATTCTGTATATTCGATGCTGTACCAAAATCAACAAAGTCAAATAGACTTGATCGAATATCAGTCCCAACAAGAGGGTTAAAAAATCTCTCCCTAGGAATAGTTTCGACTAAATTCCTTACAGATCTCTTAATTGCATTCGCATTTTTGATAACTGTGAGGTCTCCTGTTACGGGATGTGGTTTAAATGATAAGTTAATATCCTTAAATGACCTAGATATCCTAGTTTTCATTCAATTTACTAAACAGTTTGCTAGATTTATTTATACTTATAGTAATAATTCTTTATTTATATAAAAAGACACAAAAAAATCGCCAAATTTGGCGATTTTGAGTTTATTTAACCTAATTCTGGTTCAATATTGATTTCAACATTGCCTGTTTTTGGTTCAAATGGTTTTCTTTCCTCTTTTTCTGCAACTTCATTACGCTCTTTTGCTGTTTTCCAGAAATAATTCTCCTCTGAACCCAATCCATCACGATCATGACCATTCTCAACCTGATAATAGACGGTTGATACCTTAAAATCGGGTATCTTAGGTGTCTCAGGGGTGATACTATTGTCATAAATCCTCATCCTGTTGTTCGGATAGAGGCAAAATTGCCCATTATCGAGTTCTAGGAGGTTATGAGACTTATGTTCAGCAGGTTGTTCACTTGTAGAGTAGTCAATTGCATCCACACTCTCATGATAATTGTCTAAAGTGCAGATATATGTACCTGTTTGATTGCCGAAATCACGAGTATAGACCTCATAATGCATTGACCCTATGAATTGTTTCTGTACAGCAACGACTCCATAGTCCATACAGTTCCAAAATTGAAGATTATGAAGTGTCATATCGGGGTCTGGTATCTCTGGTGACGAAAGAAATGCAGAAATCGGTAATTTATCGAACATTGCAGCATATTCTGGTAGATAAGTTTCAAAATAAAATGCTCGACCAGGTATACTTTTAGCAGATACCCATACTCCTTTAACAAACTCACCATGACCACTCTTATGATCGGTTAAATATTCTTTTCTCACCCATACTTCGTAGGATGGTAGATTAGTAATTAAGGTAGACATTATTTGTGATGATAAACTTCGACGTAGGCATTACATTTTGGACAAGACAGATTGGTTACAAAGTCGTATTCTGACTCTTCTCCATCATTATATTCATCCATGGAGTTATCACCACCCCAAATTAACTCAGTGCCACAATGCCAACAGTTCATTTTCCCTGCCCTCTATATCTTTTACGAGACGAGTTACGCGATGTTGCGGAATATTTGCTATGTTTACCGTTTCCTTGACGAGTTTTTTTCGGTCTTGACTCAACAAATAAGGAACCTGTAAGACTATTTTTCATTTTTGCCATAATTAATCTCCTGTAATTTCTGTGCGAATCTCAGAAGGATCTGGTGATCCTGTCTGATAGTATTCAATTATTAAGTTATCCATCATTTCAAAGAATTCAAATTCTGAAAGATCTGAATATTTACATTCGTCTCGTATGTAGATACTATATCTATCAGTCATTTAGATAACTCTTGTCTTCTCGTGCCCTACACGTATACGTGGATCACACCATATTTCAAAACCTGCTTCTTTTGCATCTAAGCAGAATGAGACATCTTCCCCACACATATCCTGAACTTCGCCAGATTCAAATACCTGCATCTTAGGTGCGAACCATGGATACTTCATTTCCTCATGTTCGAATACACCTTTCTTAATGAGCAACCATCCGAAACCTGTATAGTCTACTGTGAATGGTTTTTTACGCTTGGATATGCTATCGATAGTCTCGTGATTCATCACACCACCGTTGCTACGAAAATCATCCTCATCTAACCAATGTGCTACAGATGTAGTTTTACCATCTTCGGTACA
>MDTG01050226.1_pt1 | contig 20014 bp, 4 predicted proteins | sample 811421 | NCBI WGS metagenome assembly MDTG01 (sample SAMN05326645, study PRJNA326480) | marine metagenome | isolation source: seawater | place: Pacific Ocean: South East | collected 2011
AAAACCTTGCTAACATCGAAGGAGTTGCATGTGTCCAGGTATTGATTATGCCAGGAGACCAGTTAATCCGAGCTACTGCGAACTTCCTTGAGTCAGGCCTTTCTGAACTAACTGCAACTGACAATCTGAAGGCAACTCAGGTTGAAGGTATCAATGATATTCCTAATGTAGATATTCGTGTGGGTGACCTGCTAAACGATCCTCCAGTTATCGGGGATGGCCTTTCATTTGAAGCACGTGCCTCTGATACCGAAACCCTCGATCCGGGCATGCTCATGTATAATTGGGAATTAAGCGGTGGTCTACGTGCTGCACCAGATGCAGATTCTTGTCAGAGTGGTCCTGGAATGGGTATGTGTACACTCCCGTTCACTGATACTCTATGGCTTGGAACTAACACCGTAAAGGTCACAGTTTGTGATGAATTCAATGCTTGTGCAACGGACACTCAGGTAATGATGATGTGGAACAAGTTGATGGCAACCGGTGGAGATACCAACCCAGATTGGGCAGTAGATTACAGTCTAACCTTCAACGGAGGAATGGGTCATAATTTGACATTTGTAACCGGAACAGCGATTGAAGATGCAACTCTAGGTTCCTTGAGTGGCCTATATGATTCAGTTGTCGCTTTCGATGTTTCAGAAGGAAATGGTCCTGATGGAAATGTAACTCCTTATCTTGACTTCAGTCCTGCTGATGTTGCTGGTGAAACATTATCTGTGACTTTTGCTGGCGATGTCGCTAACGATTTCACACTATGGGGCTATGGCTCCACTGGATGGTTTGAAATGAGCGCAACTAAGTCTGCTGCCGAAGGCGGTGGGGTAACTCTAAGTTGGTCACAACCAGGAGATATTGGAAACTTGAGAAAGACCAGTTATGGAGTATTCCAAGCATCAGCTGATAGCGGGACTCCTCCAGCGACTGGTGTGCAATGTGATGGAGTTACATTAGGCGCCGCAGGTCAAATGACCGTCAAGTGGACATATGAGGATGAATCATTGCTAAATGAGGTAGAAGACAGACCCAAGGTATACGTCAACGATGTATATGACAAGACTATGCCTTCTGTTTCCGATAAAGAGACAACTCTTACTGGTACTCACGGGACTTCATACAAGGTAGAGGTCAAGTTGGAGAACGGTAACGGTGCAAACAGTGTATCTTGTACGCACAACGCTATTGTCGCTGATGGAGCAGTAGATCCATCTCCTAGTGTATCTGGAATGACTGCTACTACCTCTGCCTCAGATATCTCATTGAACTGGGATGCGACTGACACTAGTGATGTTGATCACTGGATAGTCTGCTGGTCTGTTGGATATAATTTCGAAGCCTCTGACTTTGATGGATTAACTTGCCAAGAGATGACAGATGCAGCAACTTCTCTGACACTTTCGAAGGAAATTGTTTGCTCGGGAACATGTGCTGGAGAGTATTTCTTCGCAGCGGCAGGAGTTGATGCAAACGGTAACGCAGACAGTTCTGCTGCGCAAGCTAAGGTAGATCTTTCTGAGACAGTAGTTGACCCAGGTGTAACTCCTGGGGAGGCAAATGAAGAAGTTGAAGCTGGTATTCCACAGGGCGCTATGATGGCAATTGTAGCGGTAGTTGTGATAGCTGTTATCGCTGGAGCAGTCATCCTGACTCGAGGCGGTGGCGAAGGCGACGACGAGTTCGATTACTGATTGAACTTTGTTCGGATCAGCCGCACGCAGTGTGGCTGATCCACTCCTTTGTTATTTTTTCACCTAGTCTTTTTTTCTATATTTTGTAAATAAATCAATAATTGCTATGCATCATCTGAGCAGTATTGCTTTTTTTTGAAATATGGACGAGATTTTTCGCAGGTTTTTTTTTTGTTACAAATTATGTGTACTATTTCAAAAATTCAATTTTTTGATATCTTTATTTTAGAGTCTAAATCGGGGATTTTCAAGGGTGTTTCAAATTAATCGTACCCATATAGTTATAGGAGAAATAGAGCCTCATATGTAATGCATACAGTGGGGTATGTAAAATGATGACGAAGAAAAACATGACTGCAAGCATTGGATGGCTAGTACTAACGCTATTGATGCTAGGAATGAGTTGGAGCGCCGCAGTATCCCCTGCCACCGATGTGGCTGCGGATTCTGATGAGGTCGGAACTGTCGAAGAGACGTTCGATCCATTGGCGCTACCTGAGAATGACGTGCCAGTTGGCCAGCAGGGGTGGGATCCCTCTGCGGAGTTAATTGGTAGCCGGACCGAGTCGGCCAAGACCTATCTCGGCGATGACGGAGAACGGGTGACGCTGATATCAGCTGGCCCAGTCCATTATCTCGAAGACGGGTCCTGGGCAGACATCGATCTGAATATGGTATCTACTGCCGATGGTTGGGAAGTAACGAAGAACACCTTCGAGACACAATTCTCAGCTGATACTGGTGCTGGAATATCCGTTCAGGTCCATCCGAATGTGGATGATATCCGCTTCGGTGTCAACCCAATACCAATGTGGTTCATGGGTGAAGATTTCAACCCAATGCCGTACATGGATACTCCTTCCCAAGAAGGAATTGAGACCGGTGCAAATGTAATTCGATATCCTCTAACAGACAATGCAGAGGTCGATTACCAAGTTTCTCAGATTGGAGTCAAGCAGACTCTCAACCTACGTGACATGCCTACTGTTCCTGACGGATTTGAGGGTCATTTCGGTCTTCAAGAGACAATGATTCTCCCTAGTGGATATGCTCTATTCATTGGAGATGCAATGGTTGAGGATGCAAAATTGGTTACAACCAACGAGTCTATCGATATTCGAAATATTGAGACTGGAGAAAGAATTGCAGTTCTAGAGCGTCCATTGATGTTCGATATGGCTACTGCTGAAAGCGATAATCCTGAAGGACACCTAGGTCTCTACGTTATCCGTGCATTCGGTGAAGTCATTGAGATTGCAACTGTCGTAGATACAGAATGGCTCCTCGCAGATGAGCGTGCTTATCCTGTACAGATTGACCCGTCTCTCAGTGTCCGTGACCAGCGTACTGGTTATGCATACTACTACCGCTACACATCTTGGTGGGGCTCCACAACTTACGAGCGCGCATATGCTTCCAATTATTGGAACAGCATGCTTACATGCCGAGGTCGAGGAAGTAGCCAGTCTTGTACTACCAGTAGTTCTTACAGCTGGTTCTACCGTTACACTTGGTATCGTTTCGATATGGCTAATGCACTCCCTACTGGTGCAACAGTAACTGATACTGATTTCGTCTCCCACGTTGGACGATATCGATCAGGTTCTGCCCGATTCCAAGCGACTGTTGTGAAGTCTGGCACAAGTCAGAGTTCCAACATGATTGATGCTAGCTCATATTTGTATAGTTCCGGACGTTACCTCACTACATACATCCGTAACAGCCCAGCATCAAGTTCAACAACTACTCTTAGTGACCCAGGTTACTATTGGTATGGAATGAATTCACGAACTATTGGTCTCAATACAAATGGTGTAGACGATGTTCAAGATGCAGTGGATGGTAATGGAGCAGGATCGTCAGGTAACATCCTGACACTTGCATTGAGGAACACAGCGAATGAGCCAGTTTGGTATTGGTGTGGACACACCACTTACTCTTACTGTAACTCTGCAGGTGAATTGCCTAAGTTGGCAATTACCTACACTGGTGGATCCGATAGTACTCCTCCTGCTGCTGACTTTACTCCATACACTGGAGTAACCAGTTATCGTGAAGATGCTAGAACATTCTACATTGGTCTTGTTGATGGTAGTGGTGTTGATACCACTAGCAGTCAAGGTCCTCGGTTATACTATCGAGTTAACAACGGTTCATACAGTCAAGTCGCAGCTACTGGAATTGGAACTTGTGTTTCAGGTGCAACCTGTAACTTCAAGGCTCAGATCCCAGCAGTTAACTTAGGCGATTATGTTCAGTATTTCTGGGCATATCGTGACTTGTCAACTACTGGTCAGTCCGGTGGAAACACAGGAACCACTCCAGCGGGTGGAACTGGAACTCCAGCGTCGATTAACTCTGGTGCAATCACGCCGTACAATTACTTTGTACAAGATGTTGAAGATGCAACTGCTGGCGTGAAAAAGTCTCAGATTAAGGTTGATGGACAAAGCAATTACTTCTATTATCAAGCAAGACAGTTTTATTCCTACCAAGTTACAATGTGGGAAAACAACTACGAGTACATGATTGAACTCGATACCAGTTCTTGTGGTACTGGAACTAACTCTTGTTTCAAAACCAGCGGTTTGGTATGGAACGGTAAGTACATCGGTACAGCTTCAAACACCTATACGACTTCTAATTCTGTCACAGCAAAGGTAGCTAGTATTCCTGGCATGACTTTCGCTGCAGACGATGGTCCTGGAATGAATCTGATGTATTATTGGGATACTACTACTGCTTCAATGGGAGTTCTAGGATTGGGTACTGCAACAGATATTGAAGATCCAGTTAGTGGTGGAACTACATACACCAGTTTCTCTTCTGGAAGTTCTGATGATGGATATGTGCGTGTTGCAATTCCTCCAGACTACACAGGTAACTTCGGAGCAATACCTCTCAATGGTACAACAAGCCCATATTACTCAAGTTCAGCAAGAAACTTGGTTTGTGTAGGTACAAACGGTTACTTCTACTTTGTACGTGGTAACCCTGCTTACTGTACGACTTGGTTCTCTACAAGTTACAAGTTCAATGGATTCAATGTTGGTGCAACTGATACTCGTTTCAATAGTGCTGGTCATACCATCACTGCAAAGGCTAGTAACATCCGTCCAACACCTGACGTATGGGCTCCTGTCCCAGATCATTCTGGTCTAATGGACTCATACACAGATGATGATCGAACTGTTAAGTTCCCGATGACTGATGCTGGCGATCCACCTTCTGGTGTGAATGTCACTTCAGGAACTGATGCGAATGGTGACTTATATCGTCCATTCCTGAAATATCGTGTAAACGATATTGTTAACGGAACTGGATGGTCTTCATGGGCAGTTAGGGCATTAACTCCTGATGCTGGCTTCTCATCTTGTGAATTATCAGAATGTGATTGGTCAGCAACTATCCCAGGTGCAGAACGTGGAAATACTGTGGAATACACAATTCATGCTCGCGATAATGTAGGAAACATGTTGAACAGTACTGCTTACTCCTATGACTTAGTTACACCAACTAAGGTCATGACAATTGAGTGGCATGATCAGAATTGTGGATTCGGTCAGCAGTATGCATGTAGCTGGCAGGTCAAGTTGTACGACGTCTCTAATGAGATTGAGTTCCATTATGACACTGGAAGTAACATGTATTATGATTATGAGACAGTTGGATATCAAGCCCCTAATGGTGCAGATGGTGAAACTATCCTGCCTCGTGGTTCTGGATACCAAAGTGGTTACACTCCATCTCGATGGACAAACAACTACCGTATCGCTACTGATGGCAGTTCTCATGCATACGAAACATTCTCCGCAGGAATGACTGAGTTGTTCAATTACGATGAAGTCTTCACAGGTACTTCGAACGGTCGACCGTACACATACTACTGTACTCGCTACTGGAGCAGTTACCGAAATCAGTGCAGTGAAGTCATAGACCTACCTGCTGGATTCGATTTCGAATACTTTGGAAACTCATACAGTGGAAACAACAGCCATAAGATTCATGCTCTCAGGCATGGAGCTATGCAGTTCTCCACTAGTTCCTCCAGTAATTCAGCCCAGATGATGTACTATGGTTGGGGCAGTACTATGCCTAGCCTACCATCGACCAGTAGTTACGTGAATAACGTAGATCTGGCTCCATGGTGGGGTTACTATGCATCATACTATTGTTACTACAACAATCAGAATGAGTGTTCAATCAGAACCAAGACCATTCCATTCAATGGCGCAGGTACTGATGTCGCTGCAGACATCAATACTCCAACCATTTGGGATTTGGAAATGAGTCCGATTCGAGTGACTCCGTCAAGTGGTGATTATATCACTGTAAATGCGGACCTCACGATTGAATCCGGTGTAACTGTTGAGATTGCAGAAGGCAAAGGAATTCTATTCAATGGTGCTTGTAACAAACTCCTAGTGAATGGTACTGAAGACCTACCAGTGAATATCACTGACTTAGGTACTACTTCTGCTAAAGCACTAGGTATGGCATTTACCAACGGATGTACTACTTCTGGTGGGACAGATGATCGTCATGAATTCTATCATACGAACTTCGAGAACATGTCAGTTGCAATTAGTGCAGGTAGTGCATGGGGCTCTACTCCACGTTACAACGGTAACGTCGGTGATTTCGTTATGGAAGACATGACCTTCGATAATGTCGACAAGGCAATCAGTCACGGCAGCGGTCAAGGTACTAGTTTCAACATGGAAAACTTCGCTATCTCTAATGCAGCAGATGCTTGTATGGACCTCCCAGGGGATGCAATTGTCGAACTCCGTTTCGGAACAATGGACGAATGTAACACCAACTGGAACGATTGGGGCGGCGCCGTCGTCAACTATCCTGGTTCTAACGGTGGATCTCTCATAATGGAGAACGTAACAATTACTGATTCACGTTCTAACGGAATTAGTGTAGATTACGACGAAGTTTGGCTCAGTAACGTTTCGTTGACCATCCCAGATCTTCCTGTAGATGCAGGACGTCCAAGCTCTACTTGGAGTCCTGATGGTGCGATTTACCATGACGCGGATTCAACATCTGGATCAACATTCTATGGTTATGGCCTCACATTAGACGGATATTACAGAGGTGTGTATACACAGGCAACTGATTCAGTCCATATGGAAGAGATAACTGGAACAGGATTGGAAGGTTTCATTTCAGTGATCCCTGCTGGTCCGTCATCTTCAGTTACTGGTGCTACTGGTGAAGATGCAGTCTTTGACAGCATCACCATGAGTGGTAGCAGCAGCTCCGATAGTCAATTGTATTTGGAAAGGACTCGTCCTGATTCGATCACAGATGTTGCGTTCACAACAACTGGCAGTGGACCTGGGTTGTACCTGGCAGGTAATTCACCTGATTCAGGTTCAGTTTCGGTAACCGACTTTGAAGGCGCTCACATGAGGGTCGTAGGATGCGGTTGGAACGTCGTTGCATCTGATGTTTCGATTGAAACAGATGCCACAGGTATAATCTCTAATTGTGCTTCTGCCTCTTCCTCGAATACAGTTACATTGAGTGTATTCGATATGGATTACACAGGAAGCAGTACAACAGTTGGTGCATCTTATGCTCAGAACTCAAGGTTGACCTTAGCCGATGGTACAATTGATTCGGACTTCGCGAACATTGGTTCTGCTGGCTTAGATGGTTCAGCGAGAATGATTGGTATCACCTATGGTACCACTGAGTGTGTGACTTCGTCCACGGCTTACTCTTTGACTACCTGTCCTGTAGAAGTTCTTCATATGAATGGTGAAGCATTTGTTGGAGGGATGGCTACTGTTGGAGTATTCCGTGTGATTAACCAAGTACCGACATATGTTGCTGACCACAGAGTTACAACAACAACTGTTGAGACTTCAGGTACATGTCCTGATGTATCAAACTCAGGTTCCTGTACGGTTACTGATGTTGCACAAGTCGGAAGTACGACAACCAATGGCAGTGGCCTTGCAGATGCATGGTTGATTACGAATCGTCTAGGTATGTCTGCATCTGGTACTACTGTGACAAATACATACACTGATCATTCATACAGCATTGGTGGAGGAGCAGGACAGAACGCGACTTCTCCGTCGGACATCTGGTACACTTCCAATTACAATAGTCAAGGTCATGACTTGCCTTTGTCTGTTGGAGAGCGTGCTGACTTCCAGTTGGAAGCTTACCCAATGGATTGGAATGGTGCTGCAAAGGATTGTTCGTGGTTATCTACCAACGATTCCGCATCTTTAACAAACGGATTCTACACGTACACATTACAGATCATCACATTGTCTACTGACTTAGTCTTAGATGGTTGTGATTTGCATCTTAATGGTACTAAGTTCAGTGTGAACTCATCGGCAACACAAACTCCGACCATCACTCTGAGAAATGGTGCAAACATCCACCTAACTGGTGGCGTTGCTTCTGGTGGTGTAGATGGATACATCAAGGGTGTAACCAGTCTGTACGGATGGCGCATGAACATCGAAGGTGGGGAACTTTCAATGAATCATTCATTCATCCGAGACATGCATCAAGACTCTAGTACGAACAGTGGTCTATTGCTTGGCGCAGGTGCTACTTTGACTATGGAGAATGGTTCCTACGCAGTAGGTTCCTTTGCAACCAACCCTACCATGGCTACAATCAAGGTTAACGGCGGTAAGTTGGTAATGGATGACTCGAAGGTCAGCAATAATCAGCAGACTGGTGTAGGTGTTCATCTTGAGCAGACATCTTCGTCTCTCCTCAATGACATTACAGTTGAGAATGCAGCTACTGGTATTGTGATCAGAAATGGTGCCCCTACTGTGAACGACTTTACATTGTCGAACAATGATGTGGGTGTAGAGAATTATGGTGGAATGGCATTGCCTACTATCTACAGATCTCCTCTACTTCAGGGACAGTCTGGATGGCAGACTCATGAAATTGATATCACAAACTTCGCTAAGGAGGATGATGTACTTCAGATGGCATTTAATTCAGTATATGCTGGTGGAAACGCTCACCCGTACAACTACTACTCGAGTCATTACTACATGATTTACGATAGAATGAGAATTTATGCAGATACAGGCGACGGCAATGGCCTACAGTTGATTGACTATAGCCATAGTATGGCTATGAATACTGACGCTGACACAAGTGAGCCAGAACCTCCTCACTGGGACTGTAACGCATACGGTTACCAGTACAACCCAGGTGGTTCGTATCAATATGCATACTACGGATATATGCTGTCTCAAGGTCCAAACCAGTTGCAGTCCAATGGGACTGGTCCTCCTCTGAACTTCGGTTTCAGGATGACTGAGACTCCTGGTCTGACTACGAACACGAATTACTACCCATACCACTTCTGGGCAGGGTACTGGCCGAGTATTTACTACTCTGCATACCCTCGATCTCCTGAGCAGTTATCAGGTGGTTCTGGTGGAATGTGGGGTTACTATGGTGTCTGTATGGATTACGCGTACCGCTTCGGTACTCCAAACCCATCTGGATGGAAGATTGAGTTCCCTCCAATCAGCACACCTGGTGATGCATACACTGAAGTTGTTCTAAAGATGGATGTCTATCACAACAGAAACAACTACTTCCAAGATAGGATTGATTTCCTAACTCGTGGTGGATCTACAGTTACCTCCATGGGTGATTGGCAACGTGAATTCGGTGTAGCAAGTCTAACCAATGGTCAGATTACTGGTAGCGATACTGGTGTGAAAATCTCTGGTGGTACTGCTGCAGGTGCATATGATACGCTAAATATCGTTGATCCAGCCAATGAAGGTATATTGGTGGATGGTTCTAGCAATATCGTATTCGATGACCTCACAGTCACTGACGGACGATATGGAGCTAGAATGACTTCTTCTTCATCTGGAAAGATGTCAATCACCAATGCTGACTTCGATAATCAGAGCCAGAGTGGTCTTGTACTAACTGGCGATGCTGGGCTTGCCTTCTCTGGAGAAATCAATGCATCTGCATCCTCAGCTATTCATGTAACTACTAGTTCTGACACTGATTGGTCATTCAATGGTTTGACGATCAAGAATTCGGCTACTGGATTAGAGCATGATGGCTCTGGAAATGTAAGGATGGTTGACACAACCTTTGAGACAAATTCCAATGATATCACGATTGATGATGGTTCAGTTACCTTTGTTGAAGGAGAAATTGGAACAGGGTCAGGAGTATTGGTCAATGGAGGCGGTGTCTTCACCCGTGCTCGTTTCTATGATGTTACTCTAGAGGCAGATTCTTCTGCTGTTTCAAGTGCTAAGTTGAAGTTAATTGATGCAGATGGAAGATCGATCGATAATGGTAAGTCTGACTCTACAGGTTTAGTTGATAATCTTGAATTCGTTACCTATACCATCGATAATAGTGGAACTAACACAGCGAATCTTGCTGGTATGCGAGTTGCATCTGTATATCGGCATGCAACGGGGGCAAATACTGACTTCCGTTATGCTCTTGAAACAGTGACTTTAACTGATTCTCCAGGCAATGCAGATACTATAGACATGGCAGATTCAATTGATGCCCATGTATGTTATCGATACAATGGAAATTTCGGATTAGCTCAGTGCAGTAACAGCGTAGGATACGGTGGTACTGCAACTTTGGCAAGTGGTCTAGTACAGTATGACGCATACTATGCAATGGATGGCGAGCAAAACAACAAGGCAATCTTGATGGATAACTCGTACAACTACATGGATGGTGCTGCTCAGACGTACTTCAACAACTCAATTATCTTCACAACCGGTTACAACAACGACAACCTTGCGTCGATACGAGTTGAGTATCCATACACTCAGAAGATCAACATGGATAACACCATTGTGGTTGGAATAGGTAGTGCAGGCAACGATAACCCAGGTGGATTCCATCTAGGATACTCTGGAACATCGAACTATGCTGCTTGGAACGTTAACAACTCTGAGTTGGTAGGTCTTGCAGCTGTTGGTTCAGGTCGTGGATACTATGGTGCACCGGCTGAGTTCACTGTTACGAACAGTACACTGGCGCATTATACTCCTCCAGAGAAGACTAGTTCGTTCGGTTACGATCAGATCTGTATTACAACAGCAGGAATTGCAAATGCTCTGATTGAGAATAACAAATTCTTCGATTGTGATGCAGGCGTCATGGTTCCTTACAACTATTATGCGTACAGTACGTACTATAGCGGTACAGGAACTGACGATTTGATTGTTCGAGACAACGTATTCACTGACACTGGTTCGATTGGATTGTGGATGTATCTAAACACTAAGTCAGACGATATCCTCTTCGAGGGTAACACAATGACTGGTAGTACATCACCTTCGTATGGTGTATATATCCAAGATTCAACTACTAACTCAATTGACGTGAAGGATAACGACATCAAGGCTGATGTTGGATTCTATTCCCGTAATGGTAAGCAGTGGGATGTTGAAGGAAACACCTTCCGTGGTATTGGAGATGCTTCGTTCCCAGGTGTGTATACACAGTCTGGTCATGGAACCATTATTGACAACACACTAATCGATGCAGATGGAGGTATATCTGTCTACAACGTTTTGGGGGCTAACGATGTTGAGATCGCAGACAATACTGTAGAGTTCACTTCTAGCCGTGTACCAACTAGTGCAATGGGTATTCAGGTCGCTAACTGCGGAACCACTTCTGAGATTATCATGAGTGGAAACGATATCGAGGTTATCTCGAATGGTCTTGTGGTAAATGGATGTACTGTAATTGACGATGGAAGTTCGTTCACCAGTCTTGGTGGAGCTGCACCTCGTGTTCACACTGTGGATATCCGTGCATCTACTTTCAGTCCACAGAATCTGTCGATTAACCTTGGTGACACTGTTCGATGGCATGCTACTGGATACTACAACGATGTGAACTGTTACATGCACTCCACAACAGAGAACACAACTGGTTCTCCTCTGTGGGACAGTGGAATGATGAACAATGGAACTTACTTCAGTTACACTTTCAATTCTGCTGGAACGTACAACTATCATTCCGATAACTGTGCTGTAGACATGTGGGGTTCAATTGTTGTATCCAGTTCATCTGGTCCAGCATTGGCTTCTACTGGAATCAATGTAGCAGGTAGTGCTGACGATGTTTCGTTGTCGAACACCTCGGTAAGTGGATTCGGCGTTGGAATCAGTATGACTGGTGGAGACCTGTACTTAGGTGGTACTCCTCAAGTCCGCTCAGGATCTGGTGCTCTAATTGTTGCTGACCGTGCAGGTATTGAAGCAGAAGATGTAGATATCACCATCAATGGCGCAACCATAGAAGTTGACGACACAACTGGTGTCGCAGTTGATGCGGTTAGCACTGGTGGTACCACTCTCCTTGACATCACTGAGTTGTCAACAGATGGTGGAATTGGTGTTTTAGCTGATGGTCACAAGTTGTTCCGCTGGAATGGTGGTACAAGTGCTTCAGATACAACTCTGAAGACAATCAATGCAGCTACTGGTTCAATCGAGAACATGACATGGCCTAACACTGGTACCCAGATTAATGCGGGTCCATTCAGTACCATTACAAGCGTTGGAAACGGAGTCTTGGATTCAACTAAGTTGACTCTAACCAGTTCCTCAATTATCCATGAAGGTAACCTATTGGATCTTGATGTGACTCATATGGGTACAGCAGCGACTGATGTCGGTCTAGTGATTCGTTCCACTGAGGATTATACTCCTCTTGGAATTCCACTGGTAGCTCATTCAAGATCCGAGTATGTGAGCCCTTCGTGGCGCACTCGTGCCGGTGCTACCGTTGTTACTGACGGTGACATGAGCGATTGGATTGGAGAGTACACTGCAGAGACAAACATTGCAGACGATATGATGCCTGGTGTAGTTGCTGAGAACACATCTAGTGGTGGTGGAATGAGAGTCACATGGGATTCATCCAATGTATACATTGGACTCACTGGAGTATCATTCACTGTATCTGATGGAATGGTATACCTTGACACTGTAGCTGGTGGAAGTAGCGTTGGAGATAACTGGTACGTCAGTCATAACCTGCCGTTCCAGGCTGACTTCATGCTATACGCAGAAGATGCAACTAGCTGGGGACTCAAGCGTGTAACACCAACTGGAAATTGGGTGGATGTTACTGCAGCATGTACTGGAATCACATCTCATGTAGGGTTTGGATATCCTGGAGTTACTTCGTCATGGAGTTTGAACTCTGAGTTCGCGATTCCATGGTCTTGTATCGGTTCTCCAACTGAAGATGTACGATGGTTAGCTACCGTACAGAGCGAGAATACTGGGCACGTCCTTGCTGTATTCCCACCACAAACATGGGATGCAGCGAACGCTACTGCTCAGAGTTTCTACGACTTCGGTAACTTCGATCTTGGTGGAGTTGACCTACCTGACGGAACATTAGATGACTTCTTGCTCATCTACCGAACCTATGCAGGTACAACAGTACCAACACCTGCTCGTCCTTACGACATCATCGTTAAGGTTCGAGATGCTGACAATAACTACTGGGATTGGGGAACTGAGACCAACGTTATGATGAGCACTAACCAGGAAGTTGAGATTGATATCCTACGTGCTAAGCCTGTAATTCAGAACCTTGTTGACATTACTGTTGACGAGGATACTGGTCTAACATCGATTAGTATGACTGATTTGGCTCAGGACTATCAGGATCAAGCAGCAACCCTAACATGGGAAGTTGTTGATTCTGCGGCTAATACGCATACATACATTACACCGTATAGCTATGCTCTGAATGGCCATAGTCTAGATGTCACTACACTACAGGATCAGTTCGGAGGTCATCGCTTGAAGGCCACAGTGACTGACAGTGACGGTTTGAATTCTACTCAGACTTTCCACTGGAACGTCACTAACGTGAACGATAAGCCAGTAATGTGTAACACTGTACGAACAGACTGTACATTGATGATATACGATGGAGGATCTGCAGAGACCTTCAACATCCGAGACGAGCAAGCTGTTGATGGAGCCACTGGTTTCACCATCCCACGTTCTCTTGGTAGTGTATACAATGTCTCTGGCAGTTTCATCATCGATATGGCTAACGAGAACGAGCAGACGGATAACAACCCATACCCTGTACCTCAGACCTATGTTTGGAGTGCTAACGAGGGAGAATGTATTCCGTTCACTGTTGAGATGGCAAGTACAACTGACTTACTTTTGACTGAGAATAGTACGAACGAGGACGGTGGTTCTTGTGAGATTGTTTTCGGTCTAAGTGATGGTGTGGATAGTGCTGATAACGAGTCGATTACATTCATTGTTAACCCGATTAACGATGCTCCAGTAATCCCTGAGTTTGATGCAGTCACAGAGACATGGATCGAAGTTGCTAACGGAGAGAAATTATACACAGGTGATCAAAACGATTGGTACATTGTACTAACTGAGGATGACACGAATGTCGATAACCTCACGTTCAACTTGGCTAAGATGATGTCAGATATTGACCATCAACAGTCAGATTACCAGTGGGAAGTTGCAAAGACCTCTATGTGCGATTATGATCATTACTTCACAATTGCATTAGATCAAGATACTGAGGATATGACAATCACTCTGATTCCGGATGCTACAACAACAGCACCGGCGAGTGAATACGACTTCCTACAGGATGCTGATGGAGATGGTATACGTGACGGTGGAATCCACCAAATACCTCCTGCAAGTGGTACTTACTGTACTGTTTCACTTTGGTTGAATGATACTGCTGAAGCACCGAGTTACATCAACTACAGTCAGGCTGGTTACGATACCTACAATCAGAGGTCCGATAGAGTGACTCTCAACATACGTGTAGACAACGTACCTGAAGCTGTGCCGGATTATCACTTCGACACTGATTTCGGATTCGACTTCGTGAATGTTGATGCAGTATTGCCTGGTACTCGAGTACCATACAAGGTAGTTATCACAAACGATGGAGATGATCCTACACTGTACAATTATGGCCACGATCTTCAAATCCGGTTTACTGCAAATGATAACCCAGGTATCCAACATCAGGTAACACTGGAGTGGGAGAAGGGCGAGGTTCCTGGAATTGGTGAAACTGTTACAGTTCAGGGTTACATAACAATGAACACAGCAACTGATACGGTAGAGTCATTTATCGAAGTGAGGACAATTGATCCATTCACTGAGGCATATGTGACTGATAACTTCCGTCGACCTCTGCTTGAAGAAAGCAACTGGGCGAATAACAACATGACCACAACCGATACGAGCGATGCTCTACCGAAGATGGTCGGTCTACGTCCAGCAACTTCAGTTGCATCGTTTGTACCTGGACTCATGTCTGTGGCGCTAGTAGGTCTCTTCCTAGGTCTCACACTATTCTCGGCTCGCCGAGAAGAAGATGATGAGATTGTCGAGGAGATGTATGTCGATGAAGACGCAGTCAGCCCAGTAATTGCAACGATTCTGCTAGTAGCGATCACAGTCGTACTATCCGGTACGCTCTATGTGTGGTCGTCGTCTCTAGCAGATACCTCTGGCAAGGCAGCTCCAAGAGTAACAGCATTGACTGATACCTTCGTGACTTCTGATGATGCTAACGATTGGTCTTGGAAGATCACAGTTAACGGTGCTCAGAACGAACTTGCAACTCAGGCAGTGCGTGTTCAATTGGAATGGACTGACTCGAATGGAGAACAACAATTCCGTGATTACAACATGACGGACAAGTATGTTGGCGAGAATTCGTGTGCAAGTTATACCACTGGCGATGCTACTGGTGATTGTGGCCTATATGGTCGTAATCCGTCCAACAGTGATGCAATGGTGACCTTCAAGGATGACATTGATTGTTCTCCTGCAGGTGATTGTACCACTGGCTTTGGTGCAGGCGATATCATCTATATTTTGATGACAGATCCTGGTACTGGAGAGTTGATTGACGGTATGAGCATTTCAGTGATTTATGCACCTGGTTCTCAGGCTGCTACACCATTGTTGTCCTACACTGGAACAACGAACCCACCGCGGCTCGCTGCTTGAGTAGATCGTACGAAGAAACGGATTGGGGGCTTAGCCCCCAGTCCACTTCGGTCGATGAGACTAAGGAGACGTTAGTCTAGGGTGATTTGTATGGAATCCGTCCGCGTTGTTGCCTTCGATTGCGATGGCGTCCTTGCAGATGCTGGTTCCTCTTGGGCCGTTATCCATTCTCACTTTGGAACAGGTGATGCAACTTTACTGACTGCATTCTTGAATCAGGAGATTACTGATGATGAATTCATGCGAGATGACATACGTCAGTGGAAAGAGGTTCAACCAAAGATCCATCGTGATGAATTATTCAGGTGTTATTCTGGAGTTCAGTTAATGGAAGGTGCTAGAGATGTTGTTTCGGCTTTACAGAATAGAGGGATTCATGTCGTAATCATTTCCGCAGGTGTTGATTTATTTGTTTCTGCAATCGCTTCAATGCTTAAGGTAGATGATTGGGCAGCTAACGGTTTTTCTTATGATGATGAAGGATTCCTTTTGGATGACGGAGTATGTCGAGTTCCTGCTTGGGACAAAGGAGAAATGATTCAGAAATTAATCCGAATTCATGGCTTTGATCCATCTCAAGTGGTTAGTGTAGGTGACAGTAGTATGGATCTTTCAATGCATGTCTCTGGTAGCCGATTTATTGGATTCAATCCTACAAGGGAAGAAGCACATTCTGCCTTTAATTCGGCCAATGTTCCTGTCGTTCCAGGTCCTGATCTTCGGGACATATGGCCCATTCTTTTCGAGGGGGAGGAATTCCCTGAGGAGTTGTGAAAAGTGGCTCGTCAAATCATATGTTTTTGCATTGTAGTTGTTCTGTTTTTACCTGGCTGTATTTCTTCTGATCAATCTTCAATGGTTGATGATAGTGACTCTTCAATCGAACTCGTAGTCTGGCATTCTTTCGCTGCAGAAAGTAAAGAGCAGGCCACTTTTGAGTCAAGAATTGAGGTATTTATGGCCTCCAACCCGGGTGTAGAGGTCAAGATTTCTGCTATTCCGTATCCTGAGGCAGATCAACAATTCATGATTGCTGCGCAGGGAGGAGAGGCTCCCGATATTGTTCGCCTTTCGTCCGATCAATTGGGAAAGATTGGCGATATTAGAGTTGGCGGGCAACCGTTGCTTGAAGATCTTCGTACTCACCTGACTCCTATCGATCGAGCGAAATTTGATCCAAGAGCACTTAACGCAATGAGGTATGATGGGGATTTACTTGGAATTCCAGCGAGCCAAGACTGTCTTAGTTTGCTATACAATCCACTTCTTTTTGATGCAGCAGGGGTTGATTATCCAAATGAAAATTGGACATTAGACGACATGTTGCTAGCATCATCATCTCTAACTTCAGGAGATGTAAACGGGTTGGCTCTCCCTGTAAAGAATGCATATTGGTGGTTTGGCTTCCAATCAGGATTTGGAGGTTCTCTTTTCGATCAGAATGGTACACCTACATTGGATTCTAATGGTTCTGCTGATGCAATGGATTGGTTATTGGATTTAGAGTTGGAACATGGTGTAGTGGAGACTGGAACTCAGACTGAATCAATGAAGACCCAGTTTTTGAGTTCAAAGGCCGCCATGATTGTTGATGGTCCTTGGAATTGGGCAACATATGAAGCAGGTAGGATACCTGTTCAACAGTCTATTCTTCCTATTGTTTCTGATACCGAGGAACGTGTAGCACCTCTGGTAACTTACAAGGGGTGGTCTGTAAGTAAACAATCGTTAAACAAAGAGTGGTCAACCAAATTAGCACTGTTCTTATCTTCTTCAGAGGTTCAGAAGGAATTTGCTATTGAGACATACACTATGCCTACACATGTTGACCTTTATGCTGATCCAGATATATCTGAAAATGTAGTTATTTCTGGTTTTCTTAATCAGTTGATGGAAGGGACTCCTGCACCTACAACTAGAGCTATGGCTATGGTATACGACCCCTTAGTCACTGCATTTGAGAATGTATATGCTGGCGAAATGACTTCTTCTGAGGCATTATTACTTGCAGATCAAGCTCTTGAATCTGATTTGGAGGGTTTGGAATGAAAAGAGTATTTGTAATCACAATTTTGTCCTTTTTGTTTTTACTTCCGATTGGTCATGCTTCTGAAATTATTGGTATTGAGGCAGATGGCGATGTTGGTTATCGGCAAGTTGGATTGATTTGGACTACTGATTCTCCTACTGAAGAAGGAACTTTATTTGAGATATGGGTAAGTAATGCATCTATTGTTGATACTGCAAATGCTACCAAACATTCAGAAGTTAGAGTGGGCAATGTATCAGGAATTATTCAGCCAGATATTGGAGAATGGTATGATGATTGTCTCTTCGATTCGGGAGAGGGGGATTGGACGCCAGTCCATCGAGATTTAGATGGGACGGCTGTAGTCTCCGTGGGAGCAATAGGGGTAAATTGCACATTAACTGGCCTTCCCTCGGGAATAGAAATTTATCTTGCTGTAAAATCTACTACTCCAAATGGTGAATCGTTCCTTTCTTCTTCAATATCTAGTTCGTCTACTATGTCTGATGAAGAAATAATTGTCATTGAAACCTCTCCTTACGTTTTTGCAATTGGTTCTATTGCCTTGAGTGTTCTAATCTTACTTTTTGTTCTTAGGTGGATGGATTATCGAGATGGAAGAACAACTTCACGTTTCGCTCATCTTTACATCGCTCCCGCAATCCTTGCTCTTTCAGTTCTCACCTTCTATCCTGTTTTGTATGGGATTTGGTTATCTTTCACAAATGCAGACCAATCACATTTAGGTGATCAAAGTTTTATCGGTATAGATAATTTCATCACAGTAATTTCTACTTCTGGATTTTTTAGAGTTACCGGCTTTACATTAATTTGGTCTGTTGTGAATGTAGCCGCCCATATTGGATTCGGTTTACTACTAGCAATGGCATTAAATTCTGATGATTTGAAGGGAAAAACTGCATATCGTACTGCACTTCTATTGCCTTGGGCAATTCCTTCCTACATTTCGGTTTTAGTTTGGAGAGGTTTGTATGAGCCTGCAGGGGCTTTGAATGATTTTCTTGGAACTAATCTGAATCTGTTAGCCGATGCCAACGGTGCAAGAATTGTGGTAATTTTAGTAAATATTTGGTTAGGGATTCCTTTCATGATGATGTCTATTTCGGGAGCTTTACAGGCATTGCCAAAAGATATGTACGAAGCAGCAGAAGTTGATGGTATTAACAAATTTTCACGTTTCAGATATCTTACATTACCTAATCTCAAAAGTGCATTAGTTCCATTGTCTTTACTTGGTTTTATTTGGACATTCAATATGTTCAATGTTATTTATCTCATGACAGACGGTGGCCCAAACTTAGATTTCGATGGCCCTGGATCTACAGATATTCTGATTACATATGTTTACGATGTTGCTTTTAGAGATGGAGCATATGGGGTAGCAGCTGCTTGGTCTGTAGTGATTTTCGTAATGTTGGTGGTCTTTTCATGGACTTATATGAAGAAGACAAATGCTACGGAGGCAGTCACATGATCAGTGCCAAATCCGTGGCATCAGAGCCCCCAGATGATCTAGCAAGTAAGTGGTATGTTCCTGCAGAAGTTGATTCCTTACGAAACTTGTATCCGATTGTCGTCGCAATCAATTTTGTTTCTTTGTGTATTTTTGTTCTTCGAGGAGACTCAGATTCAATTTTTTCATCATCTATGCAAATGATTGTATCAGTAGTTATTCTTATGTTATTATCTAAATTAGATCAAGGTCAACGTTTCATTCGAGATGGAGTAATTTCAATTTCCGGACTTGCTTTGCTATTATCTGTTTTACAATTTTTGTCAGGGCCTCAAATTTTAATCGACTTTTGGATGATGCTTTGGACATCTCTACCTGCAGTATTGGTAATATATTCTGTTTCTAAACCGATTGTTACTCTGTGGGCATCAGGTAATCAAACAGTCAGATCTGCAGAATTAGGCCTTTCTAGAAATAGAAGTGTTAGTCGATTCCATGGCATGGTTTTCCGTCATGTTGCTCTCCTACATGCTGTTGCGTTTGTACTTCTTCCAATTCTTTGGATTGTGGATGTAGCATTGTCTCCGGGAAATTCTCTTGGTGGAGAATTTTTCGAAACGGTGACCTTTGAGCATTTTTCTCATATTTTATCTTCAGAATCATTTTGGATTTGGACTCGTAATTCAGTTATCGTATCTATTGGCACTACAATATTGGGGCTTGCACTAGCAATTCCTGCAGGATATGCATTTAGCAGATTCAA
>MDTG01275663.1_pt1 | contig 20014 bp, 17 predicted proteins | sample 811421 | NCBI WGS metagenome assembly MDTG01 (sample SAMN05326645, study PRJNA326480) | marine metagenome | isolation source: seawater | place: Pacific Ocean: South East | collected 2011
AAGGAAATGGGAATTTTAGAGCCTTTGCCAATTGACGACGATATAATTGAACTGTTTGCTCCAGTAACCAGCGCAATGTCAGCTTTGGAAAACGACAAACCTATATGGAAACCAGAAGGGCGTTGGCCAGCCGATATGATGGCAGAACACGATGTAAACGTTGCCTTGAAGGAAGATCATCACGTACAACGAGATGTGACTCACAAATGCGATTGTTGCAAAGAATGGAAATATATTGCGAGCAACATTGGAGGAAAGAATACGTGCAAAGGGTGCAATGAGTTGCCTGTTTTAGAAAATGGTTTAACACTAACCGTGCCAGATTCAACAGTCGATAAGGGTTATGAATCGATGACGCTTCTCAGCGATGAAACCGATGATGAAGATGCTGTTGAAGAAGCTCATAATGAATTTGGGGATCATGTATTAAAATTGATGGTACCAGGTAATCCAAAGTACTTGACCAAACAATATCTAACGACGAAGGATGAATATGGCAGAGCAACAATCCATTCAAAGCATCAAATTCACCACGCGGTATCTGGACTTTTACAATTCGAATGTGTAAGTGCTAAATCCAACCATATGCGTAAAGGAAGTGAAGTGTTGTTATTCAGGAAATCACATGCGGATACTATCGTTGCAAACAGATTGGACGTTATTAAAGAGAGAGCACCAGCACAACGAAACCCAGTTATTGCTATATTGCCACAAAAATCCGCTCCTGCTCTTAAAAAAGCTCCTGTTGAAGAACCTGCTCCTAAAAAAAAGAGGAAAATTATCACCAAAAAGAAGAAGAAGAAAGTTACCAATAACGTCGATTTTCTTACCGATGCGATAGTAGGTGGAGGCACACAAGTCTACAAACATGAATTAGGAAAAATAACAATCAAAGCGAATGGTAAAAGAGGAAGAACGATTTACTGTTGTCCTGAAGAGAATTGTGAACATCACGATCACAACTTTCAACGTGTGGACAGTTTGATTCGCCACCTTCACGAGAAGCACAATTACGACGTGTTGGATGAGGAAGGGAATATAATCCCACGACATTGGCACGTATGTGTACACCCAGACTGTATGAAGAAGTGTGAACGTGGTATCAAAGGATATCATAATACGAACCAATACATTGCGCACATGTTTAGTAGGCACCAACGTCGTATTGTAAAGACTTTAAATGCTGAAGGCAAACAAAAAAAATCGAAGAAGGGATACAGTATGTGGCACGTTCATGAATTTCCTAAATGCACTGTTGAACGTTATCGTCGCGATTGTGCACCAACATGCCAATGTTGGGGTGCTCAATAAGTAAAAAAAAGGGACAATGTGTGTGGCACAGTAACGTAGTTTGTATCGTAAAAAGTATAGATATTTATTTTGTATGAGTATATATCAGCTACATTCAACAAAATAAAATGAACAAAGTCAAGTTTATCATATTAATTCTAGCAGCTTTATTCTCAACAATATTTGCACACACATACCACGCTACCGATAACGGTGATGCCGCCGATTATGATGCTTTAGTAGCAGGGGCAACCATAGCCGCCGGAGAAGTAGGTCTAGTTAAAGCAGATGGTTCTGCAATCGAAGCAGTTGCTTGTTCTTCTGCTTCTGCCATCAAAGCAGCGCTTGAAGCAGATACAACCACGACGGGTGCGTCAGGTGGTTTGAAAGCCGGTTCTTGTTGTATCAATGCTCATCATGTTGTTTGTCAAAAAATGCAGGATCAAATCCGTTCATGTGAGCACAGCGGTAAAGGAGATACTTCCGAATCAGCCGATGCAGCTGTATGCCCACAGTAATTTCAGTATAAAATCTACATATTTAAAGTAACTATTTTTTTAAAAAAATGGGTATTGTTGTCTCTAAACGTCCTTATATCTCTATTCCAACTGATACCTCAGACAATTATTCCTCTATTAATATGAACAATTATTCTCATAATAATGGGATGCCTTTGGTCCATGAAAAAGGGGTACACCGCCAGCACTTCCGTCGAGTGCTTACGTCAGCTCCAGCACGTGGAATCGTTACTAGAGGAGATGTTAAAGAAGTACCAACGTCAACACGACGAGCTCCAGAGCGATATAATAACTTCGTTGAAAAAGAAAGAGGACAAGCAGACTCTATTGCATAAATTAAGAAGGAAAAAAATAGTGTTACATTACATGGAAGCAACACGTAATAAAATAGCAAACATCGTTAGTAAGCAGTATGCTTTAGAAAACCTTAACATTACTAAATTACAGCTTAGTGCCATAAAGGAAACCGTGAAGGTGTTTAAGGTTTTTAATAAGACTCACTCGTATGAAAAAATAGATAGTCTAAAGGATCAATTAGATAATTTAACAGAACAGTTTATGGAAGTAGATACTATTTTAAATGAAGAATCCCCACTATTAAATTTTGACGATTCTGAATTGGAACAGGAATTAGTTACCTTAAATGAAACCGTGGAGTTCCCTACTATTCCTATGCATGATATTGAGCTAAATAAGGATGATCATACAACTGCTACATTACATGAAGCACCCTTGTACGTATGATAAAATTTTTTGTAGTGATGTACAAAACTGTACTTATCACACCAAGCTTCATAGTCTATACTATTAATTAACCCTATCAATTCGTCTCTTGTTTTAATATCTTTTTTGTATAATTTTTCTACCGACTTCGCCCCTATACCCTTCAAATTATATAGTGTAGACTCAGGGTGAACCTTCGGATATTTTACCTGCTTTTTGGCCGCCCGTTTCTTTTCTCTTTTTTCTACTGTCGATTGATAGGTCTCTAGTATACATTTTTCGCCCAATGCATGATTCATAATTTTATGAAGTGCTACAGCATCTTCCAACGCATGGTGCGCAAAGTATTTTTTGGTAAACAACTGCTGATAAAGAAGTGGCTGCGAATAGCTGGGCATTCCTGGTACCAGGTACTTCAGTAAATGCAGACTGTCCACGAAGGTAACATGGTCAAAATCGTGTTCGTGTCCACGTAAGACTTTCTCGTCAAAGGATTTTCCGTTATGAGCCACCCATATATCAATTCCTTTTGCCTCTTTCAACATACCTTTAATTGCTTCATCAGGTGTGTAAAATAATTGATCAAAACTGTCGTCTTGTTTCCGTATATCATTTTTAGCTTTGTCCTCATCATCTTCATTGCGAGTCAGTGCCTGCATCATGCTGTTAGCAACATGTTTGTTGTACTGTAGCGCAACATCTGATCGTTTTAACAAAATAGATATTTGCTCCGCTTTGTCAATGGAAGGCTTCCTCTTTAAGGACGACGGTAGTGCTTTCTTACCAATTAATAATTTTGTCCAGAAGTTCAACGTATTGTCCACATGTTGTTTCATTGAATCCAGGCTTTGTATGACTTCCTTTCCACTTTGATAGTGTTTTAGTGGGTTCACCAAACATTGGTAGGATAAATTCTCTGTTTTAAATGCCACTTCCAGTATTTTTGTTTCTCCTCGCCTACACCCTTTCTGAACGAAACATGCTTCTAAATCGTAGCACAAAAATTTTCTTACTAGCTTCGGTACACTCATTTTAATATAACAAAAAAATACTATTTATAGTGCAATCACTTCAACAAATGGTAAGATACTTTATAGGAAGTGTACTCTCGCCATACGAGAAGGAAGAAGTGGCGGAGGGAGATGAAACATTTGGATTCAGCAGGGAACAAGCAGATGCTTTGGATTTGTCTAATATTCCAGTTCGTATGGAACACCATCCTGATATGAAAGTGGGTCGTATTATAAGAAGTTGGAGCGAAACAGACGGTAGTAAATGGTGCCTGGGTAAGTTGGAGGGTAAAGGTTTCCAAAATGTCTTTAGCCAGCATGCGGTGGACAAAAATCCCGACACAGGTAAACCATACTACGAAGGCTTGTCATTACAACACGCGCATATCCAATTAGCTAGTGGGAAAAATCAGACGTCGCGAAAAGAAGCGATTGAAGTAAGTCTTGTTTGTGAGCCTAGAAGGTCAGACTGTAGGATTACCTTCGTTGATGGGGATGGACAGGAAGAACCAAAAGCAGACGAAATAAAAAAAAGTCAGTATATATTAAAACAACCGGTTAACAAAATGAGTACAGAGAAAACTGTTACCGAAACCCCAGCACCAACGCAATCAAATGATCAAGTACAAAGTGCACCAGTTGAAGATGGAAAAAATTCTATGGCGGGAGCAATGAGCAAAGAAGCTATGATGAAGATAATAATAGAGCAGCAGAAGACATTGGAAGCTTCCAAAACACAACAAAATAGCGAGCTAGATGAATTGCGCCAGTTAAAAGCACAAATTGAAAAGCAAAGAGAGGAAGAGAAACGCAAACAAGCTGAAAAATCATATGCTATGGCACAAACTGTTGTTAATCAATGGTCTGAGTCGTTGGACAAAGAACAAATGAGTGATTCTACTAAAGATACTATCTTAGCTGCATCGAAGACCCACCCTGAGCAGATGATTGAACTGCTTCGGGTTGCACATTGTGCGTCAAAGAAATATCGTGAAACGCAACAACGCTTTGACGAGTATAAATCATTAGTAGAGAAGAATCAATTGTCGAAACAATTCGATGCTGTAATGTCAAAGAAAACTGTTGTTGAAGCGCAACAACCTCAAATTACCGCTCCAGTTGTCCATGCTGCTAGCAAAAAACGCAAAACTATGTCCGACCCAGAAATGTTTTTGAAGGCTTTGAGTCAATATAATAGTTCAGGTTCTGCCCGTGACCATATGCAGGCAGTCAGTCAAATTGGTCAGCGTAAAAATTATCAACGTAGAGAATATTATTAAATAATTTATATTTAGTTCAACGTATTGGATAATTGTCAGGATGACATCCAAATTTATTTACATATACCCTATCCCAATCCGTAATCTCTGGCATCTCACTGTCCTGATCCCATAACACTACAGCTCCGTGGCAATCTACCAGCCATAAATTCATTATTTCATGCTCGTCATGAGTTAAAAAACTATACTTTTCATTACTTACATTTGTGAAGTAAGCGAGCTTCAACTTTCTATATTTACCGTTAATTAAAAATCCTTTATTTTTTGTGCTTCTTTCTATCCCAACTGATTCAAAGAACATGCCTAAGTTTGCTTCTCTACCCTCTACCCGTAATTTTATTGGTGCTGACCATGGGTGTACGTGTATAATACCTCCATTACTAGGGCTCCTGTCACAGTGAGAATGTACACCTGTATGGTACCAGGCTTTTTTGTATGCATAATCTACTGTTGAAGGACATGCTTCTGGTGCTGTTTCATACGGTATTTTCTCTGTTAAATTTCGGTCATGAAATATAGTTGGTTTTCCATCTAAATAGATTTTATATAGCAAATGTATATGGTCTCCGATAACGGGGCGTGATAATAGCTCCCATTTATTATTTGTCCACGTAAATGGTGGTGTATTTTTAGTACAATTTGCTGGAAAATAGTCTACGTAAGACGTTGAAAATGGCGTTTCGGTGTACAGTCTCGCAACACTAAATTTATTGTCAAATACAGAGCACATACTTTGAAAACTATTGAGATAGAACGACCGTGAAATGGGTGTTTGAATAATGTAGTAAGTGCTGATGTATATTAATAATAAACTGAAGAGAAATATTGTGAAATAAAATTTCATATGTTAACTTTAAATAAACTGTAATTTATATCTACTATTTTCCTAATACCTCAAGTTGGAGAAACGCTGTTTACGTCCACCCCACATTCCCTGATTATCGTCATCTTCTCCTTGTTCTAGTGCTACAGCATTACCTCCACTATCACCGTTACTACCTTTCCTAAACTGCATAATAACAAGAACTATGACACCAACAACAGCTAATGCAATAACGACGATAATTATCCAAATGGTAGCTTCACCAATATCGTGCGTGTGAGCAGTATCTGCCGTGGAATCTCCAGTTGCATCCGCTGGTTGAACAGGTGCATCTGGTTGCGCTGCTTCATCAGCAGTGTTGTACGATGGCACAACAACACCGAATGGATCTGCACTGGCACTAGCACCTGAGGTTGCACCGAGTTTCACACGTCTTTCGATCGACCTTAAACGTCTACGACGAGATGCTACATCGTCCAAATCTGAGTTCTCTGCCAATAGAACGAATTTAACTTCAAAGATATCATTGGTTGCATCAGCCAAAGGTAAGAAGTTGAATCGGATTGTGTCGTATGTAATTACACCAGCGGTGTTTTTACCACAGTCCAAAGTGCTGAATGGGATCAATCCGAAAACACGGTCCGCTTTCTCTACGCATGCAACAGAGTTGTCGTATGCACCTGCTTTGGTACCACATTCACAGAATTCTTCACTACTAAGAAGGCTGCCTTTTTCACCGTTGAAGTTTTTCTCATAACGCTCAATGTAAATGGAAGAGTGTCTTATTTTCCAGTTGGCAGAAGTAGCAGCAGTAGCTTCAGCAGCTGTAAGCAATGCGGCGGAAGCGAAGTCATTATCGGAAATGTACAATTTAACTTCAGCAGTACCAGAGTCGGTGGTGTATGCTTGTTTGCAGTTTGATTTTCCTACTGCATCGTCTGCTGCACTGGCAACCGTGCTGGATGCTAATGATGTAATTTCATTATCACATTGCATCGTAGCACCTGCTTTCAAGTAACCGGTGTTGCTGTTTGCTTCGTCCAAAGGGCATTCAACATATTTGGTAATAATGTTCACGTCACTATCAACATCTGAGTTTGTGAATTCACCACGCAATACAAGATCCGTCTCTGTATGGGAAAGTTTGGACCATCCAGATTGTGTAGCATCATCTGCTGTAGCTTGAGCGGCACATCCTGAACCATCGGCATTACACAATTCTTCACAATCTGCTGCTGTTACAACAACACATGCAGATAACAAATCAAATGTAGCTGCTGGAGTTGCAGCAGTCATGGATCCAACGTCAATCATCAAGTTATCCGAATCTGCCGAAGAAGATGAAGTTGGTTTCAAAATTTGTTTCAAGTTAGATGCGGCCCATTCTGTGTTAGCAGCGGTGGTATCTTTTTGTGAACTAGAAACAGAGATTTTCAATTTGTATTCATTTGCACCTGCACATGCTACCCAGGAAATATCCGTAACGGTAACCGCACGTTCAAGGGTTGGTGCACGCAAAGTAGCTACAGTTACACTAGCAGAAGCGTCTCTCCTGATGGTGGTAACGAATTTTCTGTCAGCACAGAATTTGGATTCACTGAACGTAGCACTGGAACCAGATGTGTAACTCAATTTACGGGCGTATTTCAACGCAATCTTTGTGGTGATAATGTAAGCATCGTTCGCATTATCATCCTCCACTTTTTGTGCGCAATGACTCCATTCATCCAAAGTCAAACCATCACTCAAAAAGTGATTCGATCCAGCTTGATCTGCAAATTGACCTTTGGTGTTGTCGGATGCATCACAACCGGTGAACGCACCTGCTTCGTTGTTACGAAGGATATCGTTGGAAGCATCACACTGACCGTACGATACAGAAGCAGTCAAATCTTGTGTCAAACCAGAGTTACTTCCTACAGCCAAACCCGTCACTGCTTCGGAAGTCATGCCAGACCAGTAATATGCCTTTGCGGTAACTTTATTGTCTACCAAATCGTAGCCCAAAGTGAAGTCAAATGTCAATGTAACTTCATCACCAGCAGATGCAGTTGTGCGCGAACATGGGATACGAAGGTCATAGATAGCGAAAGTATCGTCCTGGTCCCTGAACTGAACGTCCAAAAAGCCAGTACATGAAGGGCTTGAACGAATGGTATGTTCTTTAATTTCTCCGTTAACTGCTGAAGATTCGAATACCAATTCGGATGCTACAGCTGCTTCGGTACAGTCAGCAGATGGTGCACCAGCACCGGTACATTCTGCGCTAGAAGCGTCGTACCCCATCATTGTGTTGGTTCCAACAATATCAAATTTAAGCACTTGAGATGCAGTTTCTGTGTATTTACTGATACTCATGGTAATTGCTGCACCAGCTTTGTCTACGGTTGCTAGCTTACGACGAAGCAATGACAATTCTGCATCACCAACAAGGATTCTACGTCCATCTACCTGAGTTACCTCAGCTAATACGGCTCCACCACATGATGAAGCATCACCGGAACATCCAGTAGCAGAGGCAGCACTATCGAAGAAGACAATATGACTCTTTTTTGCGAATTCAACGTTTTTCACAACAATACGACATTTGTTGTAAAACAAATCGTTTGCTGCTGCCAACATATCGGAACTCATAGTGTAAACTTTACCTTTACCATTGGATTCACATGCGGCTGCAATTTTAAGTCCAGAACTACCAGACTGGGCTGGGTCTTTACTGTCGTCGGTAACAATCAAACGAGCAGTGGAAAGGAAATCGAATTCACTATCGTAGTCACCATAGTCAGTGGTACCTTCAACTTTAGGAGTGAAGAATTCACCTAGAACATGACCGTCTGCATGTTGTGGATCGTAGTTTGGAGCACCACAGTTACTTGTACCGTCAGAGTCACAATTTGGCAATCGTAGAGCTTTACCAGCTTCTACACCTGTTCCTACAGCGTCAGCAAAGATATTTTGCAATGTAATACAGTTCGAGCTGGAACCATCACATCCACTTTGCAAACCAGTTACATCGATGTCTACAGCAATATCAACTTGTGGGCCACCACTTTGTGTAGCAAAACCTTGTACAGCCAATCGGTTGGAGCAAAGCTGGCAACCAATGTAACCCTTTTTCCAATGGGCTAGGCCACCATACAATGCTTTGTATGTTCCGGAAAGATCATACTGCGCAAAGTCACGATCGTAGTATGTTGCTATACATCCAGCAGCATCCAACGATTCACCAGCGTTGGAGGTACCAGTTTTGGCACACTGACCAGCCTTGTAGGAAGCGTAAGCAATTGGGGTAGCACCTACACCACTATTTAGGAAACTATTTTTGCTTGAATCATAAAAGTTCTTGTAGTCGTTGTGAATTTCTAGACCTTCTTTGATCAAATTGAAGTTACCAGCTTCCTGGTTCAAGACTTCAACACCACTTTGTGAGTTAATCAAATAACGAGAGTCCATAACATTCAATTTGTATGTAATTTGAAGCTCACCTTTGTCACTTGTGCTTCCTGTGATACCATCAGCAGCAGCATCAGGAATGGAAAGCAACGTATGAGCAGCAGTCAAATCTGGGTCAGCTACGTGGCCATCACCTGAGACAACGGAACCGGCATCAGCTTTGTTCCCTGGTACGTAACGCATTGGCACTTTAATAATCTTGTCTGCTTTCTCTCCTAGGCCCAATGCACTATCTTTCTTTGTGAAGGTAACTTCAGCGTATGCGTAACCCAAATATTTGTTGTTTTGAGGAACGTAGTGACAACTCAATTTCTTTGATGCGGCGTCAGAAGCAAAGCCTGAAGCTAAGGTAGCATCGTCCATACCATCAGCACCTAGCGTACCAGAAGTCATTTTACCTCCAATGTTACCTTTGTAAGCTACAGTACAACTGGCGTCGTAATCTGCTACAGCTTCATCACTACCTAAGAAGAGATGCGCTGCATGCTCAATGCATCGCCATTTCTCCTCATCGGTGGCCTGGTTGGTAGGCACAGCAGTCAAATCACATGCGATAGCAGCTGCCTGTGAAGTCAATTGGGTTTCAGCGCGGATAACACGAGATGCAGTGTAGTCAAAAGCCGTTGCTCCTTGATGCTCTTTGAGAGTAAACACGGTGCATCGGCCTTTGCCACTCACGCTACCTTCAACGCATGTGGCTCCACCAGGGCAATTATCAAGAACTGGATTGTTCGCATCAGACAAATCCTTTACGTTACAATACGATTTTGCATTTGATCCGGCATCGTGCATTCTAGGCTGAAGAAGCGTTACTGTTGCACGTTGCGCGTGAGCAATGGAAAATAAACTTAGCAATACTATAAGAATCTTATTCATATTTTAATTTAGATCTATCGAGATAATATACAACAAAAAATTTGTTTCATATCATTTGTCGTATATAATCATAACTCCAACAATACAAATGACTGAGAAGCGCATAAAATATAGAGTAAGTAGGTTTGGCCAAACTCATTACCATGAGCATCCTCGCCATATTAACCGGCATTGCAGATTTGGTACTGGATGTGCAGGTGGTACTGCTTTATGTTTAGTAATGTTTGGATGCTTTGTTGTGTTTGCCTTATTTCTACTACTTCTCTTCTTCGTCATTCAACCGTGCAGTAGTGACCTGGATTGTGCTCAAGAAAATCCATGTAGCGTTGATTTTTGTAAGGCTAATTATTGTGTTCATGAATATAAAAAAGATTGTTGCATGGTGGATAATGACTGTGAGCAAACGAGTTGTTATTCGACTTTTTGCGATAGGATAAGAAACAAATGTAGTGCGATACAAAAGCAAAACGGAACCGAGTGTAATGATCATAACCGTTGTACTGTCAATGATAAATGCTACAGCGGTGAGTGTCAGGGCAACGCGTTGAACTGCAACTTTAACCAATGCTCTAACGGTATGTGTTATAAAGATAGAGGCTGTGTTTATACCAATAAATTGGATGAAACACCTTGTGATGATGCCAACGCATGTACCATAGGAGATAAGTGCTGGAACGGTATGTGTACCTCCGGTGTTATGAGAGACTGTACTTTTTTAGATAGTGGATGCAACGTTGGAATGTGTGATATCACCAATGGAACATGCGTAACAGTACCTAAAGCAAATGGTCAGCCATGTTCCTATGCCACTAATGAATGTCAGGAAGATCCAGTCTGTAAGAATGGGGTTTGTGAAGCGGAAGAAAAGACCTGCTTCGACAACAATCCCTGTACCATCGATGCATGTGTTGCCGGGGTAGGGTGTACCTCCATCTACAACTTTACTACAGGGACTTGTGGGGCTGGGTGCACTAGTAATTTAGATTGTCCAACAGATTATATTTGTCATGATGGTACGTGTCTTAATATGCCCATAGGAGAAAGCATAGATGTGCGCTTTATAGATTATGAGCTAGAAAATTGTACAAAAAATGGTGTGGCTGGCCATAGATTACTTCTTAGTTTTGTCATGACCGCCAACAAGAATGTTATTCTCTTAGATACATATTATAATATCATTAAAGAGGTTGCTGATATCACCACACCTACTGCTCAGCCATTGGGATTCATAGACGAGGTGTTGAATCTTGAAACAACTCTACTTAACACAGATACTTCAAGATCGGCATTTATGGTAACTACTGCGTGTCAGGCAGTTACTGGAAGTAATTGTGATACAATTTTTGCTCAGAGAAATTATAATTTGGACTTGAAATTGACACAATGCATGGATATATCAGTGCCACCTTACCAAAATTGCATCGACCCTAACATTCACGTTTCAGCAAACGTTGCCATTAGTATTTCAGATTGTAAGAATTTTGCAAAGGAAGAAATATTATATGTCGTTGGAGCCGGTGTACTGTGGCATAGAGATACAGAATACGTTGGTATGAACACCAGCAACGTAATCGACTTAAATCCATACCTAGCTGAAGAAACAAGAGTGTATGCAGGGATAAACACAAATATCTACAACAATAGTAATTTACGGGCCAATTTATTCTCCGTAAGAGTTTGTAGTCCTTTGGATACACATCATTTAACACCTTGTGTAACTGGTCAGCTTCATCAAAATAATTCGTTTTGTCCATATGTTGGATGCTTTGGGTGGGAAACCACTTTTGATAACCCATTGAATCATTATATAGATTTAATGCAACTGGGATACATAACAGCAATAGCTAAAACGGGTACATACGATTCGTATGGCTGTTACTATGATGATATATATTTTGGTAGTGATAGTAAAAAATGTGACGCGCAACTATGCCCATCCCAATGGTGGCCCCATCCGATGGACGATGGGTTAAGCTTCTTATTAGAATGGGTAAAAACACACCCTAAATATGGTAAGGATCCAACGTTAGTTGTTGATATGGTATACAAAATAACGCAATGCGCCAGTAATTTAAGAAGTGGTAGAGAAGAACTACATCAAATTAACACAATAAAACTAAAGTTATGATACTTAACAAATACAACACTCGATGGATATTTTTCGCTGTTCCTGATCCCTTGTACGTAACATTATTAATTGTACATCCAATTCCTAACTGTGCCAATACTTTTCCTTCGTACTCTCCCATACCTCTACATACCATAGGCACTGTTGAAGCATACATTAAATTTCCAGGATAATTATGGTGCGATACAGAGCTACCACTACGAAAAGAATAAGGGTGATACAACTCTACATCTCCGATATACAAATCAGCACCTAAAACACTCCTATCAACTCTTAATAAGCATTTATCCATTGAAGTCACCGTAATATTCGGTAAAGGTTGTAATATTGAAGTACCGTCGTCGTATGTTATCTTTGTGTCATAAAAACGTGGGTAACATGTTCCGCCAAAAGTATACCCTACAATCCACTGGTTGAATCCAAATTGATTTGTTATTTCACGTAGGGACCCGGCAAAAATTAATCCGTGAAGTAATTCGTGTCTCAATACCGTTCTGAGATCGTATCTATAGGAAATATTAGAACAATTTTTATCAACGTGCCAACCATTGGGTGGGTAAGGGTTAAATGCAATATGCATATCAAATGCTATTCCTAGTGATGAATTTCTTCGTTGAGACATAGCTTCATATATTGTTGAAACCCAGTACCCACTGCTGCTTAAATGTAAATTTTGAGAAGCGTATGCTAATGTTGTACTATTTTCAAGCGAATAATCGAAGAATACATTTATCCGCGGGCTGGTTGGGACACGAGGACACGATGAAACTATTTCGCCCCAGGCTTCCATCGTTATACTATCTAAATCAATTTCATTCGGGGTTACTACATGTTCCACATTATATTTATTCAACATTTCCCATTCTGCTAAATTACTTCGTATTAGATGAGAACACGTACGCTCGATAACGATAAACAGAAACAAAAGAAAAAACTTCATTAACTATATATATGTAAATATTAACCAAATATATATATATGCATGCGATAGTTGTATTGCTACTTCTGATAATTGGTCAAAGTACCGCGACGCTATGCAGCATAAGAGATCATGTCAATTATGGTGGGCCATGCCATTACAATGCTTCCACCGATATAAAATTAGGTATTTATCAGTCTGCTGCTGCTGGTTATGTGGCTGGAACAGGAGCATATGCCGGCTCTTTAACAAAAACGTATGCTGGTCCAATGGATCAGGTGACAGATTGGGGTCCAACTGGTGGGTATATTAGCAGCAACACACAATATCAACTAAATGTAGAAAGAAATGAGAATGTTCACACTTACACTACATGTACTGATTTGCCATATGGAAGTGTCGAAGAAGAAAATTTGATCCATAATCATATGTCCGGGAATCGTGAGGATCCAGATCTATACGTAGTTGACATCCAACCGACTGCAACTTCTTTGTATGTATGTACCCCTATTTATCAGGAACGTTGTCTTACGTTTGCATCTGGGTTCACACAGTACGATTTGTCCGCTACTTCACAGAGTTCATGTATAGGTTTATACATTTTGTCTCCGGCTATGTCAGTTTGTCAATTAGAAAATAATATACAGTGGACTATAACCGGCTATGGATTGACCGAACTTCGAGGAACCGTGACAATAACTGATGATAAGACAATATTACACGTAAAAGATTCTGAATACAGACACGCTGGTAAATTTAACCAAAACGTCCACTCTCTGCCAGCAGATACGATGGCGTTGGATGTAACGCGCACACATGTCGCTTTTCGAACCATTAGTAACTCATTCCTCGCTTACTACGGTACAATGGAGACAGAAGTTATTTCGTATGTAGCTCATACAAATCATCCAACCACAAATTGGGCCGCGCATGAGTTCGACGTGACATTGAAAACTTCTGTACCATGTAAGTTGTATTGTTATGGTGATACATTTTTGTTTAACTTTACATGTAAAGACCATACCATGAAATCCAAAAGTGAATGTGTGGGCGGGGTATTCATTCCAGGTACAAATTTAACTGATAGTTCCTGTTCTCCATGTATTAACAGCTACGATTTAAATAATGTATGCATGGAATATTCTTACACTAGCAACACATGTAAACGCGGTGTATTCACGCCAGGCACCAACGTGTCGGACACCACGTGTGTGGCGTGCCCAGCCAGTAAGTATCAGTTTCAAAATTTATGTAGGGATTGTGTTGATTTAAAAAACCATTTCCATTCCGAAACATGCTGTACAGGAACCAGTCAGTTAGAAACACCATATAATTTGAGAGTTCAACCCTTTCGAGCTGTGTGTCAAGAGATATTAGATGCATGGAGGTACGATTGTGATGGAATATGTTTTGATTAAAACTTAATATTATTATTTTTTTGGCGTGTTATTATCAGTTGTGCCACATTATTACTCTCTAAAAATAACTTCAACTCTTTCCTGAACTCTAGAATGTCATTCAACTCCCCATCACTTAAGTCACTGGCGCATCGAGATCTCTTTAGCAACGAAGCCATCTCAAACATTTCAGCTCCTGCCTGAGAGACATGCTCATCTGCCTTTTGACGTGACATACCAAAATATGTTCCCAATAAATTTCCACACAGAAGAGCTGCTAAAAACCATATGTTTCCTCCTACGATAATGAGAAAGGCAAAAATATACAGAACAAAAGACAGCGCGGTGTAGCAAAGGAGGTAAAATATTTTTCCAGATCGTTTAGGATCATTTTTCTCCAACACTAGTGTCTCTCTTGTCAGCTGTGCGTTCTGAATCCATACAAAGTTTCGTAAGACTTGATTGATGAGGGCACCAATAACTAATATCCAAAATACTTCTACACTGCATGGTTCAATATCTATGTTATGGGTAAAAGGTGGAAGTGCTCTGTTACTCCTACAAGTTTCATCCATTTCTTATAAGAACCCATCCTTTATATATCTTGTAATTCTACTACACAGCGCAATAAAAGTTCAACACGGTACATAGAAGCGATTTTCCATTTTCCAAATACCACTTCGCCTTCTTCAGGAACAGTATCTCTGTTATACCACACGTAATAGGTATTTGGACCCTGTTCTTCCCACATACTGTATTCTCCTACATTGTAATCACTAGCTTTGATCCATACTCTTTTTTTCTCATCCGTATATGCGTTATCACACGTTGGACGTTTACGTGGAACTTGAACCATATATTGTCTCTTTAATACATACGCTGGATTGTGTATGCGACTCATTTAAAATTTTAATGGAAATAGTCGTTTATTTATATGTGGCTTGTCTGTTGTTGTGTCTAACTTTTCTGCCTCAGGCGTTAATTTTTCTTGAGGGCATTTGTCAACGTAAGAAATATTGATCCACTGTGTAGACTCATCTTTCCATTCGTCAGGCCAACGTTTACCTTCTATTCGTTGAATTAAAATAAACAAGAAATTTACACGAAGTACACGACCATAATACAGATCTTGTTTCTTCACCTTGTTCTCATAGTCGTGTGAAATTATCGATTGTCTTCGTCCTACTGTTTTTTGTTTTTTAAGAGCCGCTTTACTTTTCAATTTAAAGAACACGTCGTCTCCTCTTTGAATGTGGTCAGCGAGGTATATGTGAGCGGATATTACACGTAGGTACTGTCCTTTTTTACCGGCGTTCAACGAATCTCTAGGTATGTCCTCGATTAAAAATGGTCTTATGTAAGCGTTCTTACCACTACGAGCTCCTGGAAATGCTTTTGTTTGACTTTTCTTTTGCCACATTTCCCATCCCTGGCTCAAACCATCAGCGCTGCACATGGCTACCCTGGATTTATGATCGTTCTTTTTTGGGCGAAACCACATGGTGTCATATTCCCAATCCAATGTATCCATGCGGGCACTGAGGTTCACACAATCACCAAAATAATCGACCTTTTTTACTCCTCGATCATTTCCTTCAACAGCTGTCAAACGTTTGAGTGTGCCTGTCGATTTACCCCTACCAAAACTATTAGGCCTTGTAAATGCTATACCTATGGAACTTCCCTCTGGTAACCCAGCACATAACGACAAACAATTGTTCCATACCGTAGATGGTGCTATCTCATCAGAAAGATAAAACATGGAATCGGCTGAGCGCTTCACTTTCACCAAAAATGCCTTCTCTTCAAACACATCGTTGAATGTTTCTACTGTTTGTAAATGTACCAATCTAAATTCACTGACTAGTGCGTCGTATAAGTGTGGATCTTCTTTGACCTCTTCCATTGTAACTTTTAAATGATAATGTACAAATATCATGTATCCGTCTACTGCCTTTACGTTATATTTTATCTCTCCGTACACTTGAGGATCTAAGGCAAACTCGAGTAAATTTATTTCAGGATCCTGATCTTCGCTATTTTTCGCTGGTAGTTTTATCAGAAATGTTGTATCATTATCATTCTTTGGTTCAACCGCTATCACCTTCTCCCCTGCCTGTGTTACTCCTATGCCTTTATCCCACGGTGCTTGTTCCTCTGCTCGCTCTGATTCCTTTATGACACTTTCCCAATAACTTTTGTATGAAGTTATCTTTCCACCTGGTGTCTTTGCTTCATAATAATATTCGATTGGAGCCCATGTATCAAATGCTACTCCAATACGGACGTAAATTTCTCTGTAAAATGGAGTATCCTTGTTATAAATAAATTGTTCTGCTTCTTTTCTCTCTTCGTTATCCTCTTTATATTTAGTAACTAAATCTTTTTCTATCTCTGTTGGAGATGCTCGTAAAATGTATCTTTCTCGTGCTTCCTTATACACATGTTTTAAAAATTGGGCTACATGTTTGACATGTTCCTTCAACTTTTCCTGATCATTACACATGTATACTATTGTCCACGCATCTCCTTCAGGCGAGTTGGGTAGTATATGTTGTTGTATATCTTTATTTTTTGTATTGTTAAATACAAATTCTGTAATGTTGTTAGTCCTTTCGACAGCTTTCAGCATCCATAAAGGAAGGTTCGCCCATATTGTTGAACTTTTTTTTATGTCGGTTGATAAAGCACCGAAAAACATTATGTACAACGGATACGTTCATTTATAGTAGAAAACCTTAGATCATCTTAACCTATAAGTATATACTACTACATAGTAAAATGAAGTTTGTTATTTTGATATCTACTGTGCTTTTTGCTGTGCTCACCTTTCTAATAAATAGAGAGAAGCTTACTAACAAATATAGGATGATCATGGTAAAGAATAAAGGGTTGAGTCAGTACGTGAATGAAACGTTAAAGAAAATCAATAGTTTATGTGAGCAGTACGATTCATGCGATAAATATTTACGTGGTAACAACGTAAGTGCAGGACCAGTCGAAACGAAGAAGAAGGTAGAACAGGTGCACGTACAAAAAGTGATACCTTTACCTAAATTCAGTTGGAGGGATTGTAAAAAATATAAGAAGGGAAAATTAAACCGTACAGAAGCTTTGTATCAACAGTTAAAAAAAGTGGTGAAGGTATTTAATAACACAAAGTATATTGTTGGGTATGGTACGTTGCTAGGTATCGTACGAGATAACAAAATGAATGTTAATGAGGTAGATAACGATATAATAGTGGGTAAAAAATTTAAGCCAGGTCCTTATAAAGAGGCGTTGTTCGACATGGGTCTTATTATTTTCAAGTCTGGTATCTATCGAATATGCGAGTACAGTCCTGTTAGAGGCGCGGATAGACCGCCGTGGAGTGCTGGACATTATGCTACTTATACTGACGTATACAACCAATTACCATATGTGTTAGTAGATCCTGAGAAACCAAATACCATCGTTCGAAAAAAAGTAAACATAGTTCAACGTAAATTCAGAGATATCTACGTGAATGTTCCAGATGATGAACTGATTAATGTGTGGTTTTCCAAACGCTACGGTAATTGGAAAATCCCATCTATTAAAGGGTGGAAAAAGAATGTAAAACAAATATTTAACTAATACAAGCAACGACTCGAACACATGTTGGCGACGTATCTTTGTATTTTGCATATGTATCGGACTCAGACACGTGTAAAATGTTGAATCCTCTATTTTTTAATTTTGATACTATTTTGTCTTTATCAATGTACCTTCTGTAATGTTTGGATGCATATGAAGTTTCTACACTATTCTCTCCTTTGCCACCGCTTAGTTTATCTGCTGTACTTCTGGCCTCGATGGCTAGGTACTTACAGTATTTCATTGCGTGGTTCAACACCTTTTCTTCCACCTCTTCTGGTATGGAATGCAATGAAAATCTCATGTACATTAGATCATGCTGCCCTTCAATATCATCCATTGATCGTTGTAGAAACGTAACATTTGTTTTATCATCAGGTTTTGTTGCTAAGTCTATTCCTACAACTGTACCGTACTTAGCTAGATAATAGGAATCTCTGCCATTTCCACAGCCTAAATCAACAATAGAATGTATGTTGTGCTCCTTTTGATCTACCAACATATTCACAATGAACAATGCAAATGCCGATGGTTCAGCTGGTACAGCATCTTCTTTATTATATATATTTTCCCAATAATTTTTATCCATAATTTATTGACATATTTCGTCTATTTATAGAGATGAATAATGTAGAAAATGCTGAAGGTAGCTGTAGTAGGTGACATTGATGTAGGAAAATCCTCTCTGGTAAGTCGTTTTGTAAATAGAAATAAAATACCAACGGTTGAACACACTATTGGTGTTGACATAACTGTGACGTCTTTGTTTGTACATGGTAAGGTACATCGAGTGAAGTTTTTTGACCTGACTGGTAGTTATTTTTACGAGTCATTATACGATACTTACTTGTTAAATGCAGAGTCTATTGTAGTAGTGTATGATGTGACAAGGTTGAAAACCTTTGTAAAGGCAAAGTTATTTGTGAAAAAGATAGTGGGTATACACGGTGAGCATTACCCGATTATTTTGGTGGGGAATAAAATGGATGAAGTCGCGAGACGTCGCATTGAAATGACGAAAGCTTTGGGGTTTGTAAAGGGTATGTCCAACACTTATTATATTGAAACTTCTGCTAAGAATGGTGTAAATACGTTGGACTGCTTACGAATGTTAATTTCTGAAACATCTAGAAACCAGAAAATTATCATCGAAAAAAAAATTCAGGAGAAAGAGGAGAGTGGGTGTAACATAGTATAAATTGTACATAATAATATATAAATGGATGTTTTAACGAATTCAACAAAATTTACCGAAGTCGAACATGATATGTTAGAATCCATTCAATACGCCGTTTGGATTATAGCTGGATTAGCGATATGCGCGATAATATGCTGTGTATGGAGTTTTTTTGATAGAATAACAAGAGCAATAGGATGCCTATGTAAAACACTTACGTGCTGCTGCCGGTCCAACGGGCACAAACAACTGAATGGAGATGATTATTAGCGACTATATAAAGAATTTCATTATATAATAAATGTCAACAACATTCTGGTTAAATTTTGTTATAATATGCCTCATAGTCGAGGACTATGGGAGAAGCAAAGAGTTGATAGCTTTACGGGAAGACTGTACGTGTACAGACGTATGTAAGGAGGATAAAAAAGAACTGTTGGGACAAGGCACATGGAATCTATTACATTCTATGGTAGATAATGTTGAACGAACGGAGGATAATGAACAATTATTTAAAAATTTTGTAAAAAGTTTACAATTTTTATATCCTTGTTCGGAATGTAGACACCACTTACAAAAAATGACATTCGCGGATATAGAAATGACACCGTTGTGGTTATGTGAATTCCATAATAAGGTTAATCTTAGGCTCAAAAAAAAGCTTCACGACTGTCAACATTCTATGCGAGTTAGAGATACTGTATAGATAGGAAAATAGACTACAGTAAGTACAGTCCATGCTATTTACCTACTATTAGCAAAATTCTATGCGTTTCGATTTTAAAATAGGAAAAAGTAAAAA
>MDTG01159393.1_pt1 | contig 20011 bp, 21 predicted proteins | sample 811421 | NCBI WGS metagenome assembly MDTG01 (sample SAMN05326645, study PRJNA326480) | marine metagenome | isolation source: seawater | place: Pacific Ocean: South East | collected 2011
ATATTTATTATCATAGAGATAACAAATATGTCATTTTTAATAAAATAAAGTTGTTACCATAATTAAAAAAACATATTTTAAAAAGATTTAGGAACATTTTTTTGTTAGCATTATATATAAAAATGGCTAATGAAAAATGTTCCAAAAATGTTCCAAAAATATTTGAATGTATTACTTGTAACTATAAATGCAGTAAACAAAGTATTTTAGACAAACATTTTTCCACACGTAAACATAAAATGCTAACAGAGGGACATAAAATGCTAACAAGTGCTAATAATGAAATACCCCCAGATGAATTTATTTGCAATTGTGGTAAGATATTTAAACACAAAAGTAGTATGTGTCGTCACAAAAAAACATGTAATTATGAAGAAGTTTGTCAGGAAATAAAAGAGAATGAAACTAATGAATTAGGTAGCAATATTGAAGAGCAAATGAAAAATTTGGATAGTTCAGATTATAGGTCAATGTTAATGCTTATGATAAAAGAAAATAATGAAATGCGGAAGCAAATGTTTGATATTATTCCAAAAATAGGTAATAATAATACAACAAATAATAATTCGCATAATACGAATAATACTATTAATCAAAAATTCAATATTAATGTATTTTTAAATGAACAATGTAAAGATGCATTAAACATGAATGATTTTATAAAATCAATTGAAGTTAGTTTACAACAATTAGACTTTACAAAAAAGAATGGCTTAGCAGATGGGTTAAGTAATGCTATTGTGGAAAACATGAAAAAATTAAGTTTATATGAGAGACCAATGCATTGTACTGACACAAAACGGGAAACCCTATATATAAAAGAGGATGATAAATGGGAAAAAGATTCATCAAAAGAAAAAATAAAGAATGCTATAAAGAAAGCATCTAACAAAAATTTTTATGCGCTTCAAAAGTGGAAAGAAACAAATCCCAATTTTGAAGAAGATGATAATAAGCAAAATTTTTTTACTCATGTTGTTTCAACTATTGGTAAACCAGTAGATAATAAAGTTGATAGTAAAATAATTAAAAATTTATGTAAAGAAACTTACTTAAAAGATAAGTTAAGTGAATAATTTTAACGTTTATTATTGCTTCTAGTTAAGTTTTTTTTACTCTTTTTTTTATTTTTATTTTTTAATGTTCTTGATTTAATTTCTAAAGCTTGTTTTTTTTGTGATGGAATATAACGTAAGAAATGTTCATTATAAAAGACAGAATTTTTAGATATTTTTTTATTAATAATCTCTCTATATGCTTCGGCTTTTTCTGATCTAATATCTTCGAGTGTTTTTTGTTTGCCATAACATGTTACACTAAATCTTCGCAATAACCCTTTTTGTTGTAATCTATTTTTTAATTGGACTTTAAATAAATATTCAGCCATACATAATAACCTGTTTTCGTCTAAATATGGTCTATTTGCATAAATAAATATTAGGTAGAAATATAACATAGTGTCAATCGATGCAACTTTTATTTTTTGGTTTGATAAATAAATATTGTTATAGCTATAGCAACTGTTTGTAGCATAAAGAATCGCAATTGTATCTTTATTTACAACAACTTCATAATGTTCATCAACATATTCACCAATAGCGGGTTTTTTATTTATTTTAACATTTTTATAACCTTCATAGTTTAATTGTTCTTTTAATATTAATGCACTTTCTTGTGGTTTTTCTGATAAAATATCAAAATCCGGAACAGAGTCAATGGCCTTTTTCTCAATTCGGGGCATATATTTTCCATATAAACTAGCAGCATAACCACCAAAGAAAACTAGTCCTTGATTGATAAATGAAGTTCTTGCAATATTATATATATTATTTCTCTCTTCAAGATCACCTTCATAATGACGTTGAAAGTCTTGATTATTACATGATATACCTTTTAGTGGAAAATTTTTATTTAATAGAATCAAACGCTTCAACACTTTTTCCCACCTTGTAACATCACCCATTGGTCTAGATAATTCTTGGTACATTGCCATACGTAAATAATTTGGTGGACAATAATTAATGGCATTAACTTTTATAGATTTTTTATAAATGTTATTAAATAATTTATTCTCTAAATATGTAATATCCGCAATTGGCATAAAATTTACAAATACTTTATATGTTCCAGTATGTATACCCGCTTTTGCTTCAACTTCTGTGAAACCCGCTTTATAATATATATCGGCTAACTTTTTTGCATAATCAATCGCATGTGGAGAGAAAAAATCATAATCTGGGATCTCAATATTTCTATTATAAAATCTATATTGTTCAGGTAAAATATTATTGACAGCTGTTCCTCCATAACACATAGTTTTGTGAGTTCGTAAAAATGATTCTAAAATATCTATTATTTTTTTTACATCTTCGGTTTGGGTTAATTTTTTACCAACAATATTTGTGGCATAATCAATTGAATCTCTCAATATTTTCAATTCTTTTTCTTCAAATGATTTACTATTCATTATAAATAATATTAATATAAGTAAATATTATTTATAAAATAATATTGTTAATTGTTTTCAGCAAATGGATCAGCATTACCACTATTTTCTTCTAGAGCAAGACCATTATTCATCTGTTCTGGTGAAGGTAAAGGATACCATATGGCCTGTCTTTTTAATATAAAAGAATAATTACCTGTGTTATTTGTATTTCTATCATTAAAAAAACTATGATAATATTTCATATTATTATCTAGATTTTGAAATTTCATACCTATAAAATGACAACCATTACTTAGTGGGATTGTAAAATCAAAATTATCTTTAGAAATACTTACATTTGGTAGTACCATTGTTAATTTATTTTTCGTGTCTTCGATTAACATATTATTATTATTTCCAGCATCTTTTACATCTTCAAATCTTAATAATCTAAAATAGTTTGTTCCAGTTACAAAATTAATATAATCTGTCAATTTAGTACTCTTTAATATTTGAGTACTTTGATTTACCATAATAATAAATTTGTTACCATATGTTCTTATGGCTCTTTTAATCATATCATTTTCATTATATGATTCATTTAAAGCAAGCTCTTTTGGGTCACTTAATAAATATTCTGCTCCTAAATTTAAATTATCTCTAATATATTCAGCCATTTTATTATACATACTAATATTTGAACTCATTATTCTAAAATGAAGAAACATTGGATCTTTATTATTGTAAAATGCATTAGCATTTAATATTTCAAATACTTCATATAGTGGTAGGTAATTATATGTTTCTTTAATTGAATTATTATTTGCAGTAGATGCAGCAACAATAGGTTCGCCATTATAAGAATAAATTTCAAAATCCAAACATCTAGCACCATGTGTAATACAATTTAATAATGCACATTTATTTACAAAATTATTTTTGTAACCATCTCCACAGCAACAATTGAATGCTGTTTTAATATGATAATTTCTAAGTATTGAATTTTGTGGATGTTTAAATGCATTATTATCTCTTACACTATTATTATTAGGATCAGTTACATCAATATAATTAATAAATGAAGTAGTTATTGTTCTATTTTGTCCTTCATTATAACTTTTATATGTTTGTTCTAAAGTGCTACATATTTTAGTTTCTTTATTTAAGAGCATATATAACCAACTTAATAAACTAAATAAAATAACAAATACTATTGTAAAACAAATCAATAAATATGTAGTATTATTATCTGATAACTTATTAAATACTTCTAGAGGGTTGGTTGTATTATCTCCCATATTTAATACTAATAATTAATATATGAATATATTATATTAATTATTAATTAATTTAATTAAATATTATATAATTAAATATATAATGGCTGGAGGTCTCTTAAATTTAATAGCAATAGGAAATCAAAATATAATATTAAATGGTAATCCAAGTAAAAGCTTCTTTAAATCTACTTATGCAAAATATACAAATTTTGGATTACAAAAATACAGAGTAGATCAAACAGGTCAACAAAGTCTTAATAAAAACATTGAAACAATTTATTCTTTTAAAATACCAAGATATGCAGAATTATTAATGGACACTTATTTAGTATTAACATTACCAAATATATATAGTCCAGTCTTTAAATACAATCACCCTGATAACCCTGGAACATTTGAATATAGACCATATGAATTTCAATGGATAAAAAACTTAGGAACTCAAATTATTAAACAAGTAGTAATAACAATTGGTGGAGTAGAAATTCAAAAATTTTCAGGTCATTATTTACAAAATATGATAGAAAGAGATTATGATTACAACAAAAAACAAATATTTGATATGATGACTGGAAATATTAGTGAATTAAATGATCCAGCTAATTATGCAAATCGTAATAATAAATATCCTAATGCATTCAAAATAAATGATGGTTCAAATAATTCCATTGAACCATCAATACATAGTCATAGATTATATATTCCTATTCATGGATGGTATAGTTTCTTGAATTCAACAGCATTACCATTAATATGTTTGCAATATGCAGAACTTAAATTTACAGTATATTTAAGACCAATTCAAGAACTTTTTACCATTAAAGATGTTATCTATGATATGAGTTTAAATGAACATAATGTAACCAATTATAATGACATTCCACGGATCAAACCAACTCAAACAGAAGATAAATATGCATATTACAGATTTATAAATGAACCGCCTTTTCGGGACATATCATCGTCTACAATATATCCAAATAATAATGAAATCATTAATTATGATATTCATATGATAACAACACAATGCTTTTTAGATACTGCAGAGAGAACATACTTTGCAAAAAATACGCAAGAATATTTAATAAAAACAGTTCATGAATACAATAATGAAAAAATCAGTAAAAGTAGTAAATTTAAATTAGAATCAAATGGTTTGGTAAGTAATTGGATGTGGTTTTTTCAAAGAAATGATGTAAGTAAACGAAATGAATGGACAAATTATACAAATTGGGCATATGAAAATGTAATACCAAATAATCTAAAAAAATTAACAGATCCAATTAATTCAAGCACTGAAGTTTATTATCCACTAAATAATGTATATGAAACAACAACAAATGATATTTCAAATGTTATATATATAACTGGTTATGTTCCAGAATCAAATGAAGATACGAATCATAAAGAAATATTAAAAGATTTCGGAATTTATTGTGATGGAAAGTATCGCGAAGAATCACATAATGCAGGTATTTACAATAAAATAGAAAAATACACGAAAACACATGGCAATTATAAAGACGGATTATATCATTATAGCTTTTCTTTAAACAATGATATAACAAAATATCAACCCAATGGAGCATTTAATACAAATAAATTCAAAACAATTGAATTTGAATATAATTTAGTTAGTAATCCACCCTTTGATCTATCAAATGTTGATTTTAGAACAATTTGTGATCCAGAGACTGGAGAGATAATTGCAACATCTAAAGAACCAACATCAATTTATAAATACAATTATGATTTACATATAATGGAAGAGAGATACAATATTTTAAAATTCCAATCAGGGTTAGCAGAATTAATGTACGGTAATTAATATTTAAACATTTTTATAATTTATATTTGTGTTTTTGCTACTTTACGTGTACCGTAGCCATTTTTTTTACGTGATTGTTTTGCCAATTTGAGTGCTTTGGAATTTTTATTACATCCAGATTCGAGTATATTGTAGTCAACAGCAGCTGCTTTACCTCCAGTTATAGAACTAGCCAAACGTGCTACACCCCAACTATGTGCTGTTTGATTAGGACGAGAGCCACTTGAATAATATGCACCTTGTCCTTTTTTTATTATTTGATTTAATGCATCTGTAGAACATCCTGTTTTTTTTGCGAGTTTATTATTAACAACTACATTTTTAACATTATATATTTTTTCAGCATTTAAAATATGTTGTGACTTTTTAGATTTATATGAATCAACTGGTTTACGATGAATATAGATACCTTTTTTATAAGCTTTTCTAGATTTTTTTAATTGTTGTTTTTGTTTTTTTCTATCTTTTTTACTAAGTTTTTTTGGTATATATTTTATTGGAACATTCATAATTATATGTATTATATAATATATAAATATATATATAAAAAAGTAAAAGAATGAAAGAAACTATAATAAAATTTGAAAAAGGTCCTCCTAAAAAAAAATATACAGCATATGTTAAAGATAAAAAAACAAAAAAAATAAGGAAAATACATTTTGGCGCATCAGATTATCCACAATATAAAGATAGAACACCATTAAAATTATATGCTTATAAAAATCATAATACACGACGTCGTATGCAGAATTACTTTAGCAGACATTCTGGAACAAAAAAACGCACAGAAGCAATAGCTTTAGAAAAGAAAAAATCTAAAGGTTTTTACAATGCAAAAATATTAAGCCATCTTTATTTATGGTAAAATTAGTTAATATCAAACATACTAAATTCGGCAATTAACTCATCAATATTATAAGCATCATATAACTCATTGTTATTAATAACATCTTGTCTAAATTCAATCTCAACATTGTCATTGTCACTGGCATCTTCCACATTAGTGTCATTAGCATCTTCCATGTTAGAGTCATTAGCATCGCCCATATTAAAACCATTGTTATCATCAATATTCTGATTATTGTTAATGTAATAATAATCAGAATCAATCAATTCATTATTATAGATAATCTCGTTGCGGTATTCGCCATTCATATTTTGCTTGTTTATCAATATATTATATCAGACTTATCAATCAGATAAATATGTATTCGAGTGATCAATTTTTTAAAACTTACTATAATTTAATGCCACTCCCGGAGGACCACAATCTTTAAAATTTTCGTCTCCAGTTACACCTGGTTGGCATTCATATTCATTATTTTTCTCTCCATTATATTCAAAAAAAGTGGGAGTTTTAATTTCTAAATTATCATTATTAAATACTAATTGATCATTAACTGAATGTGTTTTTGGACCCATCATATTAGATATTTGTTTTTCATAAAATCCATTAATTGCTCTCAAATATTGATTTATTACACCAACAGGAGCAGTTCCTCCTTGTTTTACAGATTGCAGATTTTTCAATTCCATTGTTAAATCATTTGCTTGGGCTTCATTATTTGGAGTTAATTCTTGTTGAGTTTTATAACTAGCACCATCTGCAATATCAAATAAATTATTATCATATAAATTTTTATAATTATTTACAGATATGTCACTGAGAGACATATCACTATAATTGTCTATTCTTCCAAAACAATTGAAAAATTCATCACTATTTAATAAATATTCATTACTAACAGAAATATTATTTTTTTTCAATTTATTTGTTATAACATTCTCATTTTTATCTAACAATTTATAACTTATAGTTTCATAGCTAATACTAGAATAAAATAAAGGATTTAATTGATTTTGTAATTCTATTTTACGTTGTACATCACTTTCTTTATTTAGATCTAATTCTTGTAATTCTTTATTAATATTATTTATACTTAAATCCGCATTTATAAATTGTATACCATTATTATTAGTATTTTGAAGTTTCATTTCTAAAGTATTTTGATACTCTAAAATTTCTTGAATACTTAAGTTAGGATCAGTAATTATTGAACCTTGATTACTAATGTCTACTTCAAATAACATACCACTAATATCTTGTGTATTACACAAACTTCTAATACCTACATAATCATTTCCAGTTAATTCAGATAAAAACTCATCTTTTTGTTTTGGTGTTAAATTTGAACTATTTATTATTTGATTTACACAAATATCTATTAAATTACAAGTTGGTTTTATTGTATTTTTAATAAATGAAATATCACTATAGCTTATAGTATTGTTATTGTAAAAAGGATCATATGAACCAGAACAACAAGTAGTATTTATTATACCACTTCCCATTTTTATTTCTGATTTAGTTAAAGATAGTCTATCTTCTGGTGATAACATATTATTATTTAGATAATCACCTTCGCAATTGGGTTGCCATGAGCAAAATATATAGCTTGTATCAATTATTTCAGCTGCAAAACTAGTATCAGTTAAAATATAACTAATATCTCGTATTTTCAAACAGTTACTTGAACTAGGTTTGATTGTACAATTACTACAATCATTTCCCATATTTGTATTTCCTTCTAATAAAGAATTTTTAAATAATTCTGCATTAAGGGTAATATGGGAAAAATATAAAATATATATACAAAAAATTATAATAAATGTAAAAATACATATTCTTCCAATAGATTTAAATAATTTCATATTAAATTTCATATTACTATTAATTATATTAATAATATATTATATTTATGACATTTATAAATATAATATTGAACTATAAATTATTAATTTTATTTTCCATTTACTAAATTACTATTAAATTGATTATTTACAATTATAAATCTACAATTTTTCTGTAAATCAACTATATTAGCTGAATTTGTATAAGTACATGTGCTCCGTATCCCTCCTAAATAATTTTGAACAGTATTATCTAATCTCCCTTTATATTTAATTCTAATTTCTCTTCCCTCTGAACTTCTATAATTAGTATTATTATTTGTAGCATAATTGTTTTTCATGGCATATGCAGAACTCATACCATAAAAAAACTTATATTGTTCACCCGTTTCTTCATCAACTGTTAACTCTCCAGGATTTTCATCATGACCTGCAAATTCTCCTCCAATCATAATAAAATCACTACCAATACCAAAAGACTTTGCACAATCTCCCGGACAAGTTATTCCACCATCACTTAATATATAGCACAATTTATTTTTAGTTACACTAGAACATTCTTCTACGCAAGAAAATTGAGGCATACCAATACCAGTTTGGATTCTAGTAGTACAAGCACTTCCACCGCCGATTCCACATTTAATAATATCTACACCACATTCAATTAAATCATTAACACCCTCTTTAGTTGTTACATTACCAGCGACAATAATTTTATATGGATATTTATCTCTAATTTTTTGACAATATTCTTTAAATTTTGAAATATATCCATTAGCAACATCTATTAATATAAATTTACATTCAATATTGTCTAAAATATTGACTAATTTGCTATAATCAGCATCGCTAATACCCGTAGAAACCATAAAATATTCCGGATTTAGTTTATTATTTGGATTTTCAGTATTAAAATTTACAAAATCTTGTAAACTATAAAATTTATGAAAAGCAGTCAACATTTTATATTTAGATAAAACTTTATATACTTCAAATGTTCCAGTTGTTGTCATATTAGATGCTATAATTGGTATACCTTCCCAACTGATATCATTTTTAAAGCCAATTTTTCTAGAAAGATTTACATTAGATCTACTATTGAGTTGAGATGGGCTAGGTAGAATAAGTACATCTTTAAAATCCAATTTTTTCTCATAATCAATTATTTTATTATTTTTAGGCATCAAATTAGTATAATTTAAATTTATACTAAATATTTAAATTCTTTTATTTTATTATAAATACATATATTAATATGAGTTCATTAGATATTTTTAATAAAAGAATTACATCAGAAACATTATTAAATAAAGCACCGGATCAAGATATAACTAATTGTCCCAAAAGTGAATATATGCAAGGCGAATTTTATAATACAGCAACACCTGAATCTATATATATGTTTAAAGATGGATCTAATAATCCAATGGCTGGTAATTTAGTTTCGGAAAATGGAAAAATAAATACTAATCTTCCAAAATGCAATGATCCAGAATTTAAAAACAATGGTTCAGGTTGTTGTGTTCTTAAAAGTAATGGTAAAAATTCATGCAATCCACATTCATCATATATGGGATATAATTATATTTTTGAAGATGGTTCTTATAATGTATGTCATAAAAACAGTAAAGTACAAAATCTATTTTCAACTTTTTTTGATGAACCAAACAATATTAAACGGTTTTTCATATTAATAATTTTATTTGTATTTATATTATTTGTTACAGCATGTATAGGTTCGTGTTATGAATTTTGGTTGAGATATGGTGCATCGCCCGATTGTATTTATTATCAATCAAAAACGTGTGATAATATGGGAAAGATGGGAAACCCACCTAGAACAAGTATTATTGATTATATGTTTCCAAATAGTATACTACATTATCCATATGAAAAATGCAATTCAAGTATGTCACAGGAAGGTGGTAATAAAAAAACAAATAAATCAATGAAAGGAGGTAATTTTGTTAGTACTTATGCGGAAAGAGCAAACGAAGGATTGCCAAAATGTATTACTTTAGATGATGATGTTCAAGAGAGTGATTCAAAACCATTTCCATATAATATAGGACAATATGCAAATGATAATATTACAAGTCCAATATTAGCAATGCCCGTGAAAGCATTTAGTAACTTTTTCTTATTTACTGTTTTGTTGACTCGTTTTATATTACATTACATATTAAAAAAATCGTCTCAGGGATACCAAAGAACTATAAAAAATAATGCAATAGCAAGTAATATTGTATTCTTAATTTTATCGGGTTTATTATTCACAATTATTGGAAGATTTATACCAATTCCAATATTAGGACTTGGACCATTTGCAATTATAGGATTGTTATTAATGTTTTTAATTACAACAACTTTAAATCCCGGATTTTCTTCAGCATTTTCAATGTTAATAAGCATACCTTTTATATTTAAATATACTCCATTAAACACGACCATTGAAAATAATAAACAATATAATATTCCATCCAATTATTATACATTATTTTCCTCAAATTTATTGTACCCACTCAATACATCATTCAATACAACAATGGGTCCATTCCAAGAAGGTAGACGTAGTCCTACATATGCAATGTTTGTCAATATAATCAGAAATTTAGGTTTATTATTTTTTATAATACCATTTTTTGTAATTTTTGCATATATTTCTGGTATAATAGGTTGTATATTGGCATGTATATATATGAATTTTAGTTTATTATTTAATATGTTTTATATTCCAATGTCTAATCCACTTGAGTTTTTTGATATATTAAAAAGTCATTCAAGTCTACTTACTATTTTATTATGTATTGCTGTTATAGGAGCATCATCGAGTTCTTTTAATAGTACTACAACTGGAATTATGAGTGGAATATTAGCATTAATAATACTTTTTAAACTTTATTCAAGGGGTTAAGTTAAACAAAAATATATTTAGAATATTTATATATTATTATTTAAAATTATATAAATATTTAATTATTATTTATGTAATGGGCAAAAGTAGTAAATCATCGAAAAAAAAAGAACTACCATTTGTTAGTATATGCACTCCAACATTTAATAGGAGACCTTTTTGGGAATATACTATCAAATGTTTTAATCATCAAGATTATCCAAAGGATAAAATAGAATGGATTATTATTGATGATGGAAGTGATAAAATTGAAGATTTAGTTTCTGGAATAAGTCAAGTAAAATATTTTAAATACGATACGAAAATGCCTCTGGGAAAAAAACGTAATTTAATGCATGAAAAATCAAAGGGAGACATTTTGGTTTATATGGATGATGACGATTATTATCCACCACAGCGTGTTTCTCATGCTGTAAGTATGTTGATGTCTCATCCAAATGCATTATGTGCTGGAGCAAGTGAAATATATATTTGGTTTAAACATATACAAAAAATGTTTCAGTTTGGGCCATATGGTCCAAACCATGCAACAGCGGGAACATTTGCATTTAAACGTGAATTATTGAAAGATCATAAATATGAAGAGCATGCGGCACTAGCAGAGGAAAAAGCATTTTTAAAAAATTATACTGTTCCATTTGTTCAGTTAGAACCGAAAAAAACAATTTTAGTATTTTCTCATATACATAATACATTTGATAAAAAGAAACTTTTAGAAAATGGAGAAAACAAATTTCAAAAATCATGTGATAGAACTGTAGATGAATTTGTAAAAGATGAAAATATGAAGGATTTTTATATGAATCAAATCGATGAATTATTAAAAAATTATGAACCAGGCGATCCATCGAATAAGCCTGATGTATTAAAACAAATCAAAGAAATAGAAGAAGAACGTAAAAAGATGGCAAGTCAACAAGGAAATGGTGGTGGTAAAATAATTTTAAATCAAGATGGTAAACAAATAGAATTAAGTAATGATCAAATAGTTCAAATTATGCAAAAACAACAAGAAAAACTACAAGAATTTTCTAAATTACTTCAAGAAAAAGATGTAACCATTAATAGATTACAGAGTGAATTAATTAATTCTCGTTCTATGAATGATAAAATGAATAAAATTTTAGATATGCTACAGAAACAAAATCAATCATCTTCCAATAAAGATAATAATAATATTGAAGAATTTGAAGAAGTTGAACAAGTGAAAATTTCGTAAGTTTATATATAAACAAAAAAGTAATCAAAAAATATATTTTTTCTATTTAATGTATTTAATGTATTTATTATATTTATTTATTATAATATAATAAATATGTCTAATGGATTTTTATGTGGTCCATCGATTATATATATAGGATTCAGTTTTATACAAATAGTTATTGATTTATTTAAAAAAAATTATTCGAATGCTTTTATGAAATTTATAATTATGATTATTTTAGCATTAGTAATAAATATTTTGTGTAATATGGGTCTTACAATAATAGCATGGTTTTTAGTTTTTATTCCAATTATTATGATGACAATTATATCAACATTATTATTAAAAACATTTGGAACTAATCCAAATAGTGATGAATTACAAAAAAATGTAAATACTTTAAAAGATAATTATGATTCAAGCGGTAATTATTATGATTATAATAATTTATTAAGTAATAAACAAAAATTGCTACAACAACAGAATTTACACTCAGACGTTGAAAGATTAGACAGAAACAAATTTAGAAAAGATTTATATGATAAATTAGAAATCCATTATAATTTACAAAATGATGAAAAAGACAGATATGATTTATCAAGAAATCCATTGAAATATAGATTAGTAGATAATTATGTAAATGATCCACGTAATAATTACTATTTTAAAAATTATGCAAATAATTTAAATATTGGGGCATTATTTAATTATGTTCATGGATTAAATGGTCAATTACAAAATTTTTTTAATTTAAAAAAATCATATTCTACAACTTCAAATACAAGTTCAAATAATAACTCTAATTCTGGTGAAAATAAAAGTTATGCTGATTATTATGGTGATAATTTACAAGACGGGTTTTATGCATTTAAAACAGCAAAAGGAGATTCAATAAAAAATGAGCTTTTAAAAACAAAACCAAATGCAACCCCAGAAGAAATAGATAAAGAAATAGAAGCACAATGGAATCAATTAACCTTAAGCAAGCAAGAAGAATATAATAGTGGGGCGCAAAGTAATAATATGACAAATTATAATCCATATGATTTTGAAAGTTACAGAAATCCTGTAAGTAATAATATTATAAGTTATTTAGATAGTAGTCCATCTACAACAAGTCAGTCTGCAGAGTGCCCTCCAGGACAAATAAAAAATTCTGAAGATACTTGCTATACACCATCGCAATATTTATCTAATTTATAAAATAATATATTTATTATTTTATCAAATATATTAAATACATTATCTAATATATATTTAATATATGACTAATTATGAATTAAATGATAATTGGACTTTATGGTTACATATGCCCAATGATATAGATTGGTCTATTAATAGTTATAAAAAAGTCTATAAAATGGATACATTATATAAGTTAATATGTATTAATGAAAAATTAGATGAAACTATTGTTACTAATTGTATGTTATTTATAATGAAAAATAACATCAAACCAATATGGGAAGATGAAAATAATAATAAAGGTGGGTGTTTTTCATATAAAATTCCAAATAATCTAGTTTATAAGGTATGGAAGAGATTAGTATATCTATTATTAGGGAATACATTATGTGATGCTGAAATATTAGAAAATATAACAGGTATTTCTATTAGTCCAAAAAAAAGTTTCTGTATAATAAAATTATGGTTATCTAATACTGAAAAAGTTAAGGAACACATTATTTATAATTTCATTAATTCCAGTATTAATAATGAGAATATAGACATCGATCCATTTAATTTAAGTAAATTATGTAATATAGACAAACAAATTTGTATATTTAAAAAGCATAAACTTTTGTATTAATAATTACAATAATAATAATATATAATAATAATTAATTAAAGTTTTACTTTAAATAAAAGTATAACTTTAATTAAAAGTATAACTTTAAATAAAAGTTATATTAAGATGATGGTAAAGGTGTTAAACATAATTTAATTTCACCTAGAGATGCTATATTATATTTTACAATTAAAGGTGTATTATTTTTTAGAAAAATCTCAATTTGATTACATAAATTAGTACATTTTATAAAATAAGTTAAATTTTTTAAAGAAAACTCACCTTGAATAATTTGATCTTGTTTTTGTTTTTGTAAGAAAGTCATACTACCTTGCATTTCGCTTCTTCGAATTTCTGCCTTTGCATATGTCCCATTACATTTAAATATTAATTCATCGTTAATGGAGTTAATTTCTAATTTTTCTGAAATATTAGCAAGATCTCTGATGATCTTTTGAAAATCAGACGATGGCATATTGATAACAGAATCAAATGTTATATCTGGAATTTCCAATTCATCAGCATCAGGTTCAATTAAATTTAATTTTTGTATTTTAGATTGTTTAATATCACCATTTTCAAATTTAAGTCCTAATTCAGAAACAATACCATCTTCATAATCATCTTTTTCGATATAAATAGTTAATGTATCATCATTATCTATTGAATTTATTAATTTAAATAAATGTAACATATTAACACCAATTATTATTTTTTCTTTATTACATTCATATAATTCAAAATTTTCAGCTTTCATAAATAAATGAACCAATATAGTATGTGTTTTATCCATATTGATAATTTTAATACCCTGTTTTGTAAAAATAATATTTGTTTCTAATAAAATATCTTTTAATGCAGTCATTAAAACTCTGAAAGGTGCAATTTGAACAGTTTTAATAGTTAATACATTATTTTCTTTATCCATTATCTATATTAATAGATTTATTAAAAACCTTTAAATAGTTATAGAAATTTTAAATATAAATTTTAAATATAAATTTTAATTATAAATTAAAATATTCGTAAATATAAATATAAATATTTATCTTAAGTAATACTTTTAATATGAAATTCTTAAAATCTTTATTATGCAAATGTTTGTGTATTAATAATTTATATAAAATAAATAATAATGGTGTAGATGTTTTTAAAAGAACATATCCGAATAAATATATCTCTTTTAAAAAAACGAAAGAATTATATTACAGCAATAAAATTTATTATGATTTTTATAATAATTATTATAATGATTATTATTATTTTAATAACAATTATGAATTACATCCTTATTTAGATAACATTAAACTTACAGCAGAACATATTTTTCCACAATCATATACAAAGTTATATCCTAAAGCGAAGTTTGATATGCATAATTTATACTTAACTAGTGGTAAAACAAATACTAATAGAAGTAATTATAAATATGTTGATGAAATATATTATTTTCATAAAAGTATTTTTAATTATTATTATTTTGATTATCAAAAAAATAAAAAAATTAAATATAATAAATATCAAAACTATAAAAATAGTAAATTAAAATTATGTATTCCAAGCCATAATTCAAGAGGTATTATATCAAGATCATTAGCATATATGAAATATACATATAGTGATATAATTTTAGAAAATGTAATAGATATTGATACAATGTTAAAATGGAATAAACAATATCCCCCAACATATATTGAAATCAAACATAACAATGTTGTAAAATCAATTCAAGGAAATGATAATATATTCATAGTAAACAAGACATATATGGAATTATATTTTAAAAATATATAGGATCAACCATTTCAATAAAAACATTATTATATAAATTTTTTAATTTTGGAAAACCAAAAAACATATTGAAGTAATAATTATTGGTTATAATATATCTTCTTTTGTCTTTATACAAACTATGCATATATATATATTTTATTATAATTATATTTTATTAGACAATAAAAGCTTTAATGGACAATGATCAGAACCCAAAACATTCATCATGATTTCAATATTTTCAACAATACCTTTATTATACAAATCATTTGTCATTAAGAAATAATCTATTCCCCAGCCATTTTTTTGTGTTCTTTCAGCTTTCAAAAAATTTGACCAATATGTAGATTTTGTTATGTCTGAGTTTTTATTACGAAATACATCAACTAACCCGCATTTTGAAAGTAATTCTCCAAATGCATCTCTCTCATTATCAAAGAATCCTGGAATTTTATTTTTTTTTGCCTTTGGATTATTAATATCAATATCTAAATGTGCAACATTTAAATCTCCGCAAATAATAATTTCTTTTTTATAAAGAGTTTTTAATTTGTTTATATAGTCTTGAAATTTAACATTCCAATTCTCTCTAAAATAATATCTGTCATTTTCAAATTTTTGAGAGTTTGGAACATATACATTAATTAAAATACTATTTTCAAATTCCAGCGCTAGAATTCGCCCTTCTTCATCAAAATCTGGATTATCAATGACACTAATGGGTTGACTTGTACACCAAACACTAACCCCCGACAAACCTTTACGTTGTGTTGTTCCTTTTGTTGAATTCCAATATCGAAATGGATAAGTTTTTTTTATATTATCAGTTAAAACTTTCTCTCCTTCTGTTTCAGTACATTTTGTTTCTTGTAAACAAATAATATCTACATTTTCAATACATGTATTGATAAATTCTGTAAAATCATTTTTTTTAATAATGGCGCGTAATCCAGCAACATTAAATGAAACAATTTGCATTAACTTATAAAAATTATTCTAACCAATTCTTTATATTAATAATATCAATTTTTATTAATATAAAATATCAGGATGCTAGTGTTAGTATATGTAAATTTGTTGTAATACATTGAATATCGATATATTTATCATGAAGTATTTGTGTATGTATAAATAACATAACTAAATATTTAATAAACGCTTGAAACAAATAATATTTTAGTTCAGTAAATTTCTTTTTTTTAAGAATATTATCATTAAACAATCCAACTATAAAATTATATATGCTTAATTCTTCAAGTTGTATATATTTATTATCACCAATAATGTCTCCAATAATATCAAATGTATTTTTATAAACTTGTTTTATTGTTTTGAATTTAGTATATTTATTAACATTATTAACATTATTAACATTATTAACATTATTAACATTATTAACATTATTAAATGCAAATAACAAATGCTTTATACTTTTATTTTCTTTTCGTGGAATTATATAATCTTTTTCTGATTTTTTATTGTTATTCATAAGACAGATATTTGCAGGCGCAGACTTTATTCTGCGCATTAATATTACAAAACTCTTTTATATATCAATATTAAATATTTTTAATATACAAACAATTTTTTTAATTTAAAAATAATTATTAATTTGTGATATGCATTTTATATTAATAAAAAGCATATCTCTCAAACCTGACTCGAACAGGCGACCTAAGGATGCCAGTTGTTAAACCAGAGGATAATTTTAATCCAATTACAGTCCTCCGCTCTTCCAACTGAGCTATTGAGAGATTAAATGTAACCCAAGATATATAATCTAATAGACTATATATAATAAAGTATGTTCTAAATCTTTAAGTTAAAATTAAAAAAAATATTTATAAGCTAAAATAGATACTAAAGACACTAAAGCATAATCTAAGACATGAGATAATGGACTAATAACAACTTTTGTAGTTGTAAGTAAATTTTTTACAACTTTTGAATTTTCACTAAAGTTATCACTTACTGCGTTTACAAATGAGGGCTCTTGGTTTAATTTACTCGAGTTACGTTTTATAAAAGGCATATTTTATATATATAAAATATAAAAATATAACATATTTAAAACTAATAATTTTAAATATGTTATATATTTAATTATGTGTGATCCTATAATATTTATAATGGCGGGTGGTCTAGGAAAACGAATGTATTCGGATATTCCCAAAGTGCTTCATGAGGTTCAAAATAAACCAATGTTAGTTCATGTAATTGAAAATAGTTGGAAATTATTACCTAAAAAAATTGTAATAATTGTTGGTAAATATAGAGAAATGATTGAATCAACAATAATTAAATATTTACCATCTAATATATTTGAAAATTTGGAATTTGCTATACAACCAGATGCCAAAGGAACAGGAAATGCCATTTTATGTGGATTAAATCATATATCTAATACTAATAATAATAATAATAATAATACTCCAGTTTTAATATTAAGTGGAGATACACCATTAATAAAATATGAAACAATGAATTTATTATTACAAAATTTAAATACTGCTAAAATTATGTCCATTTCATTAATAAACCCAAATGGTTATGGTAGAGTTATTTTAAAAGATAATAGATTCCAGAAAATAATTGAACATAAAGATTGCAATAATAATGAATTACTAATAAAAAATGTAAATACAGGAATTTATGCAGTTACATTAGATTTACTTAAAGAATATATTCCTAAAATAAATAATAATAATTCACAAAAAGAATTTTATTTAACCGATCTATTTTCTTTATTAACTTATGATGATATTATAGTTGATGTTTATAATATGCCCAGTGAAAATTATTTAGAATTATCGGGTGTTAATACGAAAGAACAATTAGAAAACTTAAACAAATTATTAAAAGATATACACTAGTAATGTTAATAAATATTAAATTTATATTATTTATTATTTATTATTTATATATCTATCTGCGTTTTTTTGTTCCTTTTCTTTTTTGCGATGACGAACGTGGTTTTTTGCCTGTTTTTTTAACAAAACCAAATGTTCCTTTTTTTGTGAAAAAACCCGCTTTTTCAAGGCGTTTTTCTTTTTTGGCGGTTTTATGCTTTCTTTTGGAAACAACACGACCATGTTTGTTCATTATTAAATCATCTCTTTTAAGGTCACCATTTGTTTTGTAGGCTGTTTTGTGCCATACTTGAGCTCTTGAGCCAACTAACAATTGATATTTATTGCCTTTAATGTGGTAAAGACCATCCTCGGATTTCATTTGTTTTTTCATTCTTTATAATATAAATTAAGAAAAAAAATAAAATGCCTAAATATTAAATAATATAAAATTTAATATATAGTATAGAATATAGAATAAAAATTATGGCCGAAACAAATTCAAATAATGTTGTTACAAATTTAATAAATAATATTACAAGTGAATATGATTTTGATTCAACTGACGCAAGCGATATCATAGTCATAGATACTTCAGATTGTAGAATTGGTGTAAAAACATATAATCCAGAATGCGAAATTCATGTAAGTGGTGGAACAGTAAAAACAAGTTATTTAGATTTAAGTAATGGATTTGTGTTATCTAATTTAATATCTGATGGTAGTTTTAATTTAGGTTCCCATGAAAAACCATGGAATATAATATATTGTGTAAGTGGTGATTTTACAGATGTAAGTATTAGTCCGCAAACTGTATTTATTGGAGGTAAAAAAGCATTATCTTTGAATACAAATCAAGATTTAGTTCTTGGTAATAGTTCACAAAATATTAATATTACTCAAGTAAATGATATAAGTATAAATGGCAATTTAAGTGTTTCACAAAATGTAGAAATATCTAATACTACGTCATTTAATATTTGTAAAACATTTAATATAAATAGTATTAGTGGCGAAATAAATAATTTAGATATTTCCAAAGGAACAATAGATTGTAGTAGTTTGAATAATAGACTTATACAATATAATAATGATTTTATAAATACTATACAAAAAAATACATTAGGTATAGATGTAAGTGTTAATATTACAAATAATTCATCTAATAATTTTAAATTAGGTTTTTGGGAAGTATTAGCAAATCGTCAACATATAAATAAATTAAAAACAATTGCAGATAATGAATGGATTGATA
>MDTG01080944.1_pt1 | contig 20008 bp, 20 predicted proteins | sample 811421 | NCBI WGS metagenome assembly MDTG01 (sample SAMN05326645, study PRJNA326480) | marine metagenome | isolation source: seawater | place: Pacific Ocean: South East | collected 2011
ATGGAGTTAGCTAAAAAGACTGCTTCAGAAAATAATTTAAAAGCGCTAACAGTTGAAGAATTATTAAGTGATAATTCAATAGATATAGTTTTAAACATTACAATTCCTCAAGCTCATTTTGAAGTATCCAAAAAAATATTAGAAGCAGGAAAACATGTCTATTCAGAAAAACCCATGAGCGTCAAATATGATCAAGCAAAAGAATTGCTTGAAATTTCTAATAGAAAAAATTTATATTTTGGTAATGCCCCAGATACTTTTCTTGGAGGTGGCGGTCAATTATCTAGAGAAATTATTGACTCAAATGAACTAGGAGAAATACTAACTGGTAACTTTATTTTTGCCTTTCCAGGCGTTCAAGATTTTCATCCAAATCCTGAGTCTTGGTTCCAAGATGGTGGAGGGCCTTTAATTGATATGGGTCCTTATTTTTTTACAACACTTGTTAACCTATTAGGACCTGCTAAAAATATTAGAAGCAGAGGAGTTAAGTTTTCTAATAAAAGAGAATATAAAGCAGGACCAAAAAAAGGAAAATATTTTAATGTTGATATTCCTACTTCGTATATGTTTAATTTAGAATTCCAGAATAAATCAATTATACAAGGTTTTATTTCTTTTGATGTTTTAAATCACAAAAGAAATCACGTTGAACTTTATGGTACAAAAGGATCAATCATTGTGCCTGACCCAAATATGTTTGGTGGTCCTGTAATGACATCTGGCCAGTTAGGTTCAGATTGGCTAGAACATAGTGTTGAATCTAAGCCTTTAGGTAAAACAAATATATTTAATAAAACTGTTAGAAGTAATGAGGCACCAAAGCAGTCTAATTACAGAGGTGTTGGATTATCTGAAATGGTTGACTCCATTGAAAATCAAAGACAACAAAGATGCAATGGAGAACTTGCCTTACATGTTCTTGATATTATTGAAAGTGCCATGGTAGCTGCAAATGATAAAACAGAAGTAAATATGAGATCAACTTGTAAAAAACCTCAGCCATTTAATGATAAAGAAATTATAAATTTGTTGAAATAAATTTTTATATTATTATATTTTAGTCAATTAATTTAATAAGAAAATACTTTATATTATGAAAGTTGATTTAAATAAGTGGTATAGACCTGAGGTAAACAAAGAAGAATTTAAAAAACTTTGTGAAAAATCTGATTGGCAAGGTTTCAAACATGTTGTTATTTATTTTAGCACTCTCTTTTTTGTCGGATATTTAGCATATTATACATATGGCACATGGTGGAGCTTAATATTCTTTCTTATATATGCTAACATTTATGCGTGTAGTGATTCCATATGGCATGAGACAGGTCATCAAACAGCTTTTAAGTCAAAATTCTGGAATAACTTTTTTTACCAAATTGCAAGTTATATGGATAATTTTGAACCAGTTAGATGGAAGTGGTCGCACTTTAAGCATCATACTCAAACAGCATATGATGAGCCTCATGATTTTGAAATTGCCATAAGAAAGCCAACTGACTTATTTTTGTTTTTTTCATATTTTATTCCATTTTCTCAAATGATAACTTTTCATAAAACTTTACAATTTGAAACTATTAAACATGCTATAGGTATAACCACACCAGTTATGAAGCATGCTATTCCTGAAAAGGAAAGATATAAATGTAGACGGTCTGCAAGAATACACGTTAGTATATGGTTAATAGTTATTGTTAGTTCTATTTACTTTCAATCTTGGCTACCTGTTTTATATTTAGTTCTTCCTGGATTTTATGGAAAAACACTTGTAGCTTGCTTTGGATTAACACAACATACGGGGCTGCAAGAAAATATTAAAGATCATAGATACAGCACAAGAACGGTTTATCTTAATCCAATATTTAGTTTTTTATATTGGCATATGGAATATCATATTGAACATCATATGTTTCCAACTGTACCTTCTTATAACCTACCAAAACTACATGAGATGATAAAGGATAAGATGCCACCGGCTAAAAGAGGATTATTAGGAGCTTATAAAGAAATTTTACCGGCCATTTTTAAACAAGCTAGAAATCCAGATTATCAGATTAAATTAAGTGTTCCTAGTTAATTTTTTCAGCTAACTCTAGAAATTTATCAAATTCATTATCTTCTATTTGAACCGTTATTTTAGGATCATTAAAATTTTTGTTTATTGTGTCCTCATGAAATTCTCTAAAAGCTCTCACTCTCTCATTTTGTAATCTTTGATATTCTTTTCTAAAATTTCTGTAAACCCTAGCATGTCTAGGTATATGGCCATCATTCCATCCTAAAACATCATTTGAAAATAAAAACTGTGCATCACAATCTGAGCCACTTCCCATTGACATTGTAATTATTTCAACCTTTTTTGTAATAACCTCTGCAACTTTTGGAGGAACAACCTCAAGCTCAACACCAATTACCCCAGCCTCTTGTAATTCTAGAGTATTTTTTAAAACCCCTACTGCTTCAACTGCAGTTTTACCAATTGCTCGAAGACCGCCAATCCATGTAGATTTTCCAGGAACTAGACCAACATGACCTATTGTTGGAATATTTTCTTGGCGCATTGCCTTGATCCATTTTAAACTATAATTTCCGACATAGATGCAATCTACTCCAAAAGATAAATAATTATGTGCATATTTAATAGCTTCGTATTCAGAAGCAGGTGGATAGGGACCAGATGATTGCATAAAGCAATTTGGCGCTACTTCACGTATTTTTTTTACATCATCTAAAGTAGCATTAATACCAAATCTTGGCAGGTCATGAGCAGCAACAATATAATCAATACCTGCTTCTTCTGCAGCTGCACCTTCTTCAATAGTATGAACAAATAGATTACTTAGTTGTCTCTTACCCTTTGATTTTAAATAATCATAAACGGTTAATTTTTTTCTCAACAAAATTTAATTTACCAACTACCTGAATTCTCCATGGATTTCCATGGTTCTTGTTCTGGTAGTGACTCTCCTTCTTGTAAGATTTCAATCGATATTCCGTCAGGTGAACGAACAAAAGCCATATGACCATCTCTTGGAGGTCTATTAATTTTAACACCGTTTTTCATTAGTTTGTCACAAATCTCATAGATATTTTTTACACTATATGCAAGATGCCCAAAATTTCTGCCACCTCCATACTCTTCCTTATCCCAATTATAAGTAAGTTCTAATAAGCCAGTTTTTTCATCACTATTTTCTGCTGCTAAAAAAATTAATGTAAATCTTCCTTTTTCACTCTCTCTTCTTCTTATTTCTTTTAATCCTAAAAGATTACAATAAAAATTTAGAGATTTTTCAATATTTTCTATTCTAACCATTGTGTGTAAATATTTCATATAATATTTATTATATTTAATTTATTTTTAGACTACAATTAAAATATAATTAAAATCATAGAGGGGAAGAAATGCAAGATTATTTTAAGAATATACCTGAAATACAATTCGAAGGGGAAGATAGTAACAACCCATTAGCTTTTAAATTCTATGATGAGAACAAAAATATTTTAGGAAAATCGATGAAAGAACATTTCCGCTTTGCAACTTGTTATTGGCATACCTTTACTTGGCCAGGATTGGACCCCTTTGGCGGACAAACGTTTGAAAGACCATGGATGAAAAGTGGCGATTCAATGAAAATGGCAGAGGAAAAACTTAATTGTGCCTTTGATTTCTTTACTAAAATAAAGACACCATTTTTCTGTTTCCACGATAGAGATATTGCTCCAGAAGGGTCAAACTACAAGGAAACACAAAAAAATTTCATGTACATTGTTGATTTAATGGAGAAGAAGATTGAAGAAACAAAAATGAAATTATTATGGGGTACTGCTAATGCCTTTTCACATAAAAGATATATGAGTGGAGCTTCAACGAATCCAGATCCAGAAGTATTTGCCTACAAAGCAGCACAAGTTAAAGATTGCATGGACGCAACATTAAGACTTGGTGGACAAAACTATGTTTTGTGGGGTGGCAGAGAAGGTTATGAAACAATATTAAACACTAACATGTCTAAGGAAATGGATAATTTGAAAAGATTTCTTGAATTAGTAGTTAATTATAAACATAAAATTGGATTTAAGGGTCAAATTTTAATTGAACCTAAGCCACACGAACCAACAAAACATCAGTATGATTTTGACTCTGCAGCATGTCTTGCTTTTATTAGAAAAGCTGGACTTGAAGGAGAAATTAAACTTAATATAGAAGCAAATCATGCGACTCTATCTGGACATAACTATGAACATGAAATAGCATACGCAATTGCAAATAATGCATTGGGAAGTTTAGATATTAATAGAGGTGATACATTAATTGGTTGGGATACAGACCAGTTTCCAAATAATCCAGCTGATTTAATTATGGCCTTTTACTTTATATTCAGTAATGGAGGACTTGGTAATGGAGGATTAAATTTCGATGCTAAGATTAGAAGGCAATCTATTGATCCGGAGGATTTGTTTTACGCACATATTGGTGGAATGGATGTTTGTGCTAAAACATTAATTGCTGTTGAAAAATTAATTAAAGATAATGTTATTCCAAAATTCATAGAAGATCGATATTCTGATTGGGATGGTGAATTAGGCAAATTTATACATAATAAAGATGCATCATTAGACTCTATCCATAAAAGAGTTATCGATAGTAATATTGAACCAAAAACACGATCTGGAAGACAAGAATATTTGGAAAATATTATAAACAAATATTTATAGAACTTATTTAATAAGTTAAGTATTTAGATATTATTAAGGTATTAGTATTAGTAACGTGAAGTATTTTGAATTAGATACACAATCTCAGTTTAAAGAAAAAAACCTATGTTTGGCAATAGGTAATTTTGACGGCTTTCATAAGGGGCATATTGCAATACTTGAATCTTTGAAAAAAATTGCCAATCAAAAAAAACAACCTATTGCTATTATGAGCTTTAATCCCCACCCAAGAGAATTTTTTGAAAATAAAAATGAAAATTTCAATATTTATTCCAAATTAGATAAAATTAATTTTCTTAAGAAATTTGGTATCGATATTTATATTGAATTTATTTTTGATAAAAATCTATCAGATTTAACTGCTAACGAATTTGTTAAAAATATTTTAGTTGATAAGCTTGATATAAAAAATGTGGTTGTAGGTAAAGATTTTAAATTTGGTAAAAATAGATCCGGTAACTTTAAAACATTAGATAATTTTTCAAAAGAAAATAATTTTGATGTTCATTTAATAGAGTCAGTAATGCTTTCTGATGGTTCTGACAAATATTCCTCTTCGATAATTAGAAGTAATATAAAAAATGGTGAAATAGAAAAGGCAAATTTTGCTTTAGGGCGCAATTGGCATATGACTGGAAAAATTATCGAAGGTGATAAAAGAGCAAGAAGAATCAATTTTCCAACTGCAAATGTAATACCTGGTAATCATATTTTTCCAAAAAAAGGAGTTTATTGTGTTAAAGTCAATATTAATAATGAAAAATATTTAGGTATTTCAAATTTTGGTGAAAGGCCCACTGTTGATGGTTCTAATTTACTCTTGGAAACTCATATATTTAATTTTAATCAAGAAATATACGGTTATGATTTGACTGTTGAATTTCTTACATTTATTAGATCTGAACAAAAATTTGCTAATTTTGATAAATTAACTAAACAGATTAAAAAAGATATAGAAACAGCAAGAAAATATCACAACGTTTAATGGAATATAAAGATACAATATTTTTACCTAAAACCTCTTTTGAAATGAGAGCAAATTTACCATCTAAAGAACCAAAAATTTTAGAGGATTGGAATAAAGAACAAATATTCAAAAAATTAAGAGAAAAATCTAAGGGTAGAGAAAAATTTATACTTCACGATGGTCCCCCATATGCAAATGGTCACATTCACATGGGCACTGCACTAAATAAAATTTTGAAAGATGTAATAGTCAGAACTCAACAAATGTCTGGCAAAGATTCAATTTATGTACCAGGATGGGATTGTCATGGATTGCCTATTGAATGGAAAATCGAAGAGGAGTACAGAAAAAAAGGAAAAAATAAAGATGATGTTCCAATAGTTCAATTCAGAGATGAGTGCAGAGAATTTGCTGAAAAGTGGATAGAAATCCAAAAAAAAGAATTTCGTCGCTTAGGCGTAGAGGGTGACTGGAACAATCCATACCTTACAATGTCTAATCAAGCAGAAGCTCAAATTGTAAGAGAGTTAGGAAAATTTTTAATTGATGAAAGTTTATATAAAGGTGCTAAGCCAGTTCTTTGGTCTGTGGTTGAAAAAACTGCTTTAGCTGATGCGGAGGTAGAATATGAAGAACATACTTCAAACACAATATATGTTAAGTTTCTGATTTCTAATTCAGAGGATAAAGATTTAATTGGATCAAGCATAGTAATTTGGACTACAACTCCTTGGACAATACCTGGTAATAGAGCTTTGGCTTATGGAAAAGAATTAGATTACTGCATTATAAAAGTAAATGAAGCTGAGAGCTCAAGTTTATTAAAAACTAATGAAAAATTAATTTTTGCTAAAGAATTATTAGAAAAAGTTACAAGTGAAATCGGTATAAAAAAATATTCAATATTAAAAACATTCAAGGGTAGCAATTTTTTATCTTGTGAGTGCGAGCATCCTTTTAAAGAGTTAGGTTATGAGTTTATAGTTAGACCTTTTCATGGTAATTTTGTAAACTTAGAACAAGGAACTGGTATTGTTCATATTGCCCCTGGTCATGGAGATGATGATTATGTGCTTGGAATAGAAAATAATGTTGATATTATTCAAACTGTACAAGATGATGGAAAATATAATCATCATGCAATAGGTTTTGAAGGCGAACATGTCTATAAAGTTGATCAGAAAATTGCTGATAAACTTAGAGAATTCTCAAAACTTTTATTTCAAGGAACTTTAAGACACAGCTACCCACATTCTTGGAGATCTAAAGCTCCGTTAATTTATAGAAATACTCCTCAATGGTTTATTTCAATGGAAAAAAAGGATTTAAGAAAAATTGCATTAAGATCTATTGATGAAACTATTTTTTACCCACCTCAGGGGCAAACTAGGTTGCGATCAATGATTGAGACCAGGCCAGATTGGTGTGTGTCGAGACAAAGGGTCTGGGGCGTACCTCTTCCATTATTTATTAACAAAAAAACAGGACAACCTCTTAGAGATAAAAAAATTGTAAATAGAATCGCAGATATTTATGAAAAAGAGGGAAGTAACACATGGTTTACCGAAGATCCTCAGCGTTTTTTAGGAAAAGAATATTCCAAAAATGATTTTGACCAAGTTAAGGATGTTGTTGAGGTCTGGTTTGATAGTGGTTCTACCCATGCATTTTGTCTTGAGAAAAGACCTGATTTAAAGTGGCCAGCATCAATGTATTTAGAGGGAAGCGATCAGCACAGGGGATGGTTTCATTCTTCTCTGTTAGAGTCTTCAGGAACAAGAGGTCGTGCACCTTACGATAGTGTCTTAACACATGGATTTGTTGTCGATGGTAAGGGAAGAAAAATGTCTAAATCACTTGGTAATGTTATTTCTCCGGATGACATTCTTAAACAATATGGAGTAGATATATTAAGGTTATGGGTAGTAGCTTCAGATTATTATGATGATTTAAAGTTAGATAGAGGGATTCTACAATCTCAAGCAGAATCTTATAGAAGAATAAGAAACACTTTCAGATTTTTAATAGGCAATCTAAATAATTTTAGTAGTCAGGAACTTGTTAAAGAAGAAGATTTTCCAGAACTTGAAAAATATCTCCTTCATCGTTTGTGGGAAGTTGATCAAATAATTAAAAAATGTGTTAGAAGTTTTAATTTTCATCTAATGTTTACCACATTACTAAATTTCTGTTCAAATGATCTTTCGGCTTTTTACTTTGATATTAGAAAAGATGTAATTTATTGTGATAATGAAAAATCACATACACGAAAATCATCAAGAACTCTTTTAAATATTATATTCAATTATTTAGTCAGATGGTTTGCTCCCTCAATTTCTTTTACAACTGAAGAAGCTTGGAAAGCTATGGGCAATAAAACCAGTATACATTTAGAGGATTTTTTGACTTGTAATGATACTTATCAAAATATTGACATAAATAATAAATGGTCAATAGTCAGAAATATAAGAAAAGTTGCAACAGGAGCAATTGAAAAAATGCGTGAAAATAAAACTATTAGATCTAGTCTGGAAGCTCATTTAGATATATTCGTTAGTGATAATATATTTAAAAAAATTAGAGATGTATCATTTGATGAAATAGCCATTACTTCTTCTTTTAAACTAAACACTCTAGAAGATAAAACGAATGGCTTTGAACTAGAAGAACTTCCAAATATCAAAGTTAAAGCAACTAAAGTTATTGGTAATAAATGTCAAAGATGCTGGAAATATGAAGAAAGACTAATTAATGATGAAATTTGCAAGCGATGCAATAATGCCATAACCTAAATTAGTGAAATACATTTTAATATTTACGATATTAGTTTTAGTTGATTTAATTACTAAATTTTTTGTTAAAAATTTGTTTGTTTTAAATCAACTAGTGAAAATAAATAAATTTTTAGATATTGCCTACATCCAAAATTTTGGTGTATCATTTGGTTTGTTATCAGGCATAGTTTCTTATTGGTTTTTGATTATAATTGGATTGATTGTAGTTTTATTTATTTTATATTTAATGGCTATTTCAAAAAAAAAATTAGAAAAAATAGCTTATTTTATTATAATTGCAGGCGCAATTTCCAATATACTTGATAGATCCATAAATACATATGTTGTTGATTTTATATTAGTTCATTATGAAAGCTATTATTGGCCAGCTTTTAATTTTGCAGATATTTATATTACTATTGGTATTATCGTGTTAATAATAAGTTTCTTTACTAAATCTGAAGAGAATAAATGAAAAAAATAATTAGCATCATTATTATTTCTAATTTATTTCTAGCATCTTGCAACTCTGTAAGAGATAGCGCAGGTGTAAATAGAAAGTCAATTGATGAATATACTGTAGTCGAAAATCCACCATTGGTTATTCCCCCTGACTTTAATTTACTTCCTCCTGAGCAAATGGAGTCAAGAAGCATTGAAGATGCAGAAAGTGATTTAGCAAAAGAAATATTATTTGGTCTAGAAGATAGCTCTGACACCTCATTTTCAGACAACTCTTTAATGTCAGTAATACTTGATGAAACAAAAGCTAATGAAGTAAACAGTAATATTAGAGAATTAATAAATGAACAATTTGCTGGAGAAAAATCAACAATTAGTGATGAAGAAAATTTTGATAGTGAGAATGATTTAAATTCAGCAATTAAAGAAACTAAAAATAAAGGAAACAATAATAATAATCACAAAGAAAAACAAAAAAAGAAAAAAAGATTTTTCTTTTTTTAAATTTTAAATGGAAATCAAATACATAAATACAAATTTTAATAATATTAAAAATACCAAATTATATGATAAAAAGATTTTAGATATTATTGCAAATCTACCAGCCTTAAATATTATTAATAATAATAAATTATTAAATGATACAATAAAAATAATTAAACAATTTGAATTAAATAAAAAAAAATTTGTTTTATTAGGCACTGGTGGTTCAAATCTAGGCGCACGTGCATTACATAATTTTAACAATAACAAAAAAGTAAATATAGAATTTTATGATAATATAGATCCTGTTACTTTTGAAAAATCATTTGAAGATATTGATTTTAGCTCAACAGGTTTTATAGTTGTATCAAAGTCAGGTAGTACTCCAGAAACACTAGCACAATTTTCCTCTTTATATCAAATAGCATTACAAAGAAATTATTTAGATAAATTTTTATCTAATACGCTAGTAATAACTGAATTTAAAAACTCTCCTCTTTATAAAATATCAAAAGATAAAAAATGTTTATTGTTAGAGCATGATAATAAAATTGGAGGTCGGTATTCTATATTTTCTAATGTAGGAATTGTTCCTGCAATATTATCTGGAATAAATATATCAGAATTATACAATGGAGCTGCAGAAATTTATAATAATATTGAAAAATATTCTGCTCTTAATCTAAGTAAATATTTGTGCATGCAAGAAAATCAAAAATATTCATCAAATGTATTGATGACTTATTCAGATAATTTGTATTTTTTTGGTAAATGGTATTTACAATTATGGGCTGAGAGTATTGGAAAAAATAAAAAAGGCATTACAGCAATACATTCTATAGGAACTACTGATCAACATAGTCAATTACAATTATATTTAGATGGGCCAAATGATAAATTTTTTACATTTATAACCACTGATCACTCAAAAAAAGGACTTGTAATAAACAATGAAATTTTTGAAAATACAGATGTAAATTATTTTAAAAATAAAAGAATGGGTGATTTAATGGAGGCAGAGCAACGAGCAACCATTGAAACATTTAAATTAAATAAATTTAGTTATAGAGAAATCACAATTCCAAAGATTAATGAGAAAAATTTAGGTAAATTATTAACTTTAAGTATAATTGAAACTATTTCATCTTGTATCTATTTAGACGTTAACCCCTTTGATCAACCAGCTGTAGAACAAGGAAAAATTCTCACGAGAGAATTCTTAAGATAAAATTAAAAAACTCAAATTAGTTTTTCCATATTTTTTTTGATTAATTAATTTTAGTTTGTTCGGAATTTTAAATTTATCTTTAATACTGGTCTCAATTCCAATTATAGTTTCTTTATTTACTTTATCTTGGAGTTTTACTAGTAAAGTACTAATGTCGTATTTGTTATATGGTGGATCAATGTAAATTATTGAGATGTTTTTAAATTCTATATCTAATCTTGATTTTACCAAATCTTCTATAATAATTTCATATTGATTTTCTTGACATAATTTTTTACAATTTTTTTCTAGAATTTTTGATACATCTTGATTATTTTCATAAAAAATTACGTTTTCTATGCCTCTAGAAACAGCCTCTAAGCCCATCGTTCCAATTCCAGCAAATAGATCAAGAAAAATTTTTTTATTAAAAAGATCATAAGAGTTTTTTAAAGAATAACTTTCAACTATTGAAAAAAAGGCTTCCCTTTTTAGTGAGGAAGTTGGTCTCACAAATTGAGAAATACTAATTAGCTGTGTTTTTTTTAGTTTACCTCCGGTTATTCTAATCATGTTTTATAATTCTAATTTTTTCTATTTTACCAACTTTTAATTTTCCAAGTTTATATGGCCCAAATCCGACTCGTAATAATTTAACAATTTTCCATGAAAAAAAACTACAAATATTTCTAATTTCTCTATTTTTACCCTCTTTTAACTTAAATATTAACCATGTGTAACTTTGAGATTGTTTCTCAATTACTAATTTTACTCTGTTATATTTTATTTCCTCTATCTTTATCCCTTTATTAACTTTCTGAATATCATTCTTATTTACAATCCCATTTACACAAACTCTATATGTTCTTTCAATATTTGAAGTTGGTAATTCTAAAAATCTTGAATAATCACCATTATTTGTTAACAAAATTAAGCCTTCACTCATATAATCTAGCCTTCCAACGCTAATTAATTTTGGCATCCCTTTTGGTAAAAGATCAAATATTTTATTTCTTTTAAAATTATCTTTAGTACTACAGATATATTTTACAGGTTTATACATTTTCCAAAGTTCAACAGTATTTAATTTTTTTAAAATTTTATTATGAATTTTAATTATATCTTTATCGTTAACCTTATGGCTTGGATGAGAACATACCACATTATTTATGTAAACTTTATTTTGGAAAATTAATTTTTCAGCTTCTCTTCTAGAGCAATAACCTGAATTTGAAATATATTTTGCTATTCTTATGTTCACTATATATTTTTAATAAAGTTATTTAAAATCTTGGAGTCATATTGGGTAATTATAAATTCGGGATGCCATTGCAAGCCAATACACCATTTGTGTTTATTATGTTCAATACCCTCGATTATACCATCCTTTGATATTGCAGATATTTTAAAATCTTTTCCTAGTTTTTTAATTGCTTGGTGATGAGCACTATTTACTTTTATAGTATTTTTTTTACAAATATTAAATAATTTACTTTTTTTAGCGATATTAACACTATGGCTAGTTTCATTCCTAGGATTTAATTGTTCATGATTTATTGGTTTTTTTTTCAAGTTTTGAATTAATGTTCCTCCACTAGCAATATTCATAAGTTGGGCTCCCCCACAAATACCTAAAATAGGCTTGTTTAATGATAAAAATTTTTTATAAATTTTTATTTCAAAATTAGTTCTTTTGTTTTTTATATTTTTTGCTCCATTTCTTTTTTGATTATAAAACTTAGGATTAATGTCAAAATCTCCTCCTGTTATGATTAGAGCATCAAGAAATTCGCTAAAACTATTAACTAATTTATTATCGTGAGAAAGAGGTATGGGTATAGCATCATATTTAACTATACTTGACAGATAGTTCTCTCTCAATGCATACCAAGGGAATTTTGAATAATGTCCTCCTTTTTCACTATCAAGAGTAATGCCAACTAAAGGTTTTTTCATTATAGTATATATAATATACATGACACATAGGTTCCATAATGAACGTTGATTATTTTATGAATGAGGCAATAGTTGAAGCTAATAAAGCACTGGCTTTCAATGAAATTCCTGTTGGAGCAGTAATTGTGGATAATAATACTGAAAAAATAATTTCCAGAAATTATAATCAAATGAATAGATTAAATAATGCAATCAGACATTGTGAAATAGATATAATTTTTGATACTTGTAAAAAATTAAACCAAAAATATCTTGAGGATACAACAATCTTTGTAACACTCGAGCCATGCTCAATGTGCGCTAGTGCAATTAGTAAAGCGCATATACACTCTCTATACTATGGCGCATTTGATGAAAAGAATGGAGGTATTGAAAATATAAGAATAACTTTTGAAAGAAAAAATATTTTTACTCCTAATATTTATGGTGGAATAATGGAAGATAAATGTAAAAAATTATTAAAGAATTTTTTTAAGAGCATGAGATGAATACAAAAATTAATATACCTGAATTCGAAGTCTCCGAGTTTAACAAAGCTTTTAAAAATATTATAGAAACTAATTTTAATTATGTAAGAATTAAGGGGGAAATATCTGAAATAAAAACTGCTACAAAAGGTCAAATATATTTAACATTAAAAGATAATGACTCAATTTTAAGTGGTGTAATTTGGGATCAAAAAAAAAATATCTTGATATTATTCCCGAACTTGGGCTTGAAATAATAGCGACTGGAAAAATTACTACATGGTCTAGATTTAAAACTACTTATCAAATCGATATTGATAAAATTGAAATTGCTGGTGAAGGTGCTTTATTAAAAATAATAGAAGAAAGAAAAAAAAGACTACAAAAAAAAGGTTATTTTGAAATAGATAAGAAAAATTCTTTACCTTATTTACCAAGTAGAATTGGGATTATAACTTCACCAACTGGTTCAGTAGTTTACGACATTATTAATAGGGTAAATGATCGATTTCCTATGCCTTTAGATATATGGCCGGTTTCTGTTCAAGGTATTGATGCAGTTTCAAGTATAATTAATGCAATTGATGGTTTTAACGAAATGATAAAAGATAAGCCAGATGTTATTATTATTGCCAGAGGTGGAGGAAGTACAGAGGACTTAATGGCATTTAATGATGAGAAATTAGCTATTAAAGTATTTGAATCAAAAATACCAATTGTATCAGCCATAGGTCATGAAACAGATACTACTATTATTGACCTAGTTTCTGATTTACGAGCTTCCACACCAACTGCAGCAGCAGAAAAAACTGTTCCAGTTAAAAATGAAATTGAGGGACAATTAAAGAATTTTCATTTCCAATTAGAAAACAAACTGAAGTCTAAATTATCAATAATTAGAGATAACTTAGAATATTTAAACAAACTGTTAAAAGCACCAATTTTTATTATTAATATTTATGGAGATAAAATTAACCAATCACTTAAAAAAATAGATTTATCTATAAAAAATAAACTTAATTTAATAAACCTTAATTTATTAAACGTGAAAAAATCGATTAATTCACCTGATAATATTTTAAAAATAAAAAAAATGTCAATTAAAGAGCATACAAAAAATTTAGAAAGCAAAATAGTTGAAAAATATAATAACAATAAGTTAAATCTTAAATCAAACTTAAGGTTGTTAAATTCAAATTCAGTTTCAACAAACCTTAAAAAAGGCTATTCAATTCTTACTCAAAAAAATAAAATACTTAGTAGTGTAAAAAAAATTAATATAAACTTGGACCTAGAAGCAAAACTCTCAGACGGAAAACTGAAAGTTAATGTAAAAAAAATTAATTGAATCTTTTATGTTGCCAAAACCATTGTGTTGGATTTGAAGTTATCCAATTTTGGATTAATTTATGAATATTTTCCATCATTTTAGAGTCATCAATATTTTCATTATTATGGTATATTGGTTCCTGAAAACTTAGCTCAATCTGACCATTTGCTAGTCGTGTATTCCTAATTGGAACAATTGGTAAATTAAATTTACGCGCAATTTTCAAAAATCCAATTTGGGTTTTTACTTTTTTGTTAAAAAAACTTATACTTTCACCAGCTGAGTCTTTTTGATCTATTAACAAAACAATTGAAAAATTATTATTTATCGCCTCTACTAAATCTTTGGCACTTTGTTTGCCTTTAGGAGTATAAAAATTATCATCTGACAGTAATGTATTTTTTCTAATTTTTAAAATTAATTTATCTAAAAAAAAATTATTTATATGTCTGTAAATACCACCTATCTGTAAATTTAACCTATCTAACATTGGAACTAAAATTTCCCAATTAGACTGATGTATGCTTATATAAATTGCCTGCTGTTTTTTTTCTTTCAAATCTTTAATATTAGATAGCCCAGAGAGTGTAATTTTTCTTTTATTTATAAGATTTTTGAATTTTAATAACTCACTTATTGTCATCCCAATATTATTCCAACTTTCATCAATTATTTCTCTTATTTTGTTCTTTTCTAATTTAGGAAAAACAAACTTACAGTTATTCATAGCCGTCTTATCAGCGCTTGAGAATTTTCCAAAAGTTCTAAAAATAAAAGATCCAAATTTTTTTGAATAACTCAATGGTAAGAATTCTAGTATAAAAAATAATACTCTCACAAAAATATATTGTAAAAAATATAAAAGTATTTTCATAAGGAATACTCATTAATTTTGTTTTCTAAAAGATTGCTCAATATTTCAATAAATAATTGCTCGTCTTCAAACTCAATCTCACCATTCAGAGTTGTCACTAAAGATCGATAAGATTTAGGAATTCTTACAAAATCTTTTTTTGTTGTAACGAGTATTGATTTTGTAATATTTGCCATTTCTGCTAAATTTAACATATCATTTTCATCAAAAATATGATGATCTGGATAACTGATCTTTTTTTCCAAAATTGCGCCTTGCTCATTAAGTGAATTATAAAACTTATCTGGGTAAGCTATGCCAGCAAAAGCTGTAACCTTCTGTTTTTTGTAAATCATATTATTCTTGCTTATTTTAAAGTTTGCATGAATTAAAGGTACAGTACTTGGTATTTTTCTTTTAACATCTTCAGTTATTTCGCCAATGACAATTATTAAATTAGCTCTCGAAATTCCTCTTGATATACTTTCTCTTAACGGACCTGAAGGAATTACTCTTTTATTACCAAATCCTTGCTCTCCATTTATTACAATAATTGAGAAATCCTTTTGCAATGTAGGATTTTGAAATCCATCATCCATAATTATGCAATCAGCGCCATTTTCTCTTGCCAACATAAATGATTTATTTCTATCTTTACCTATCCAAGTTGGGGCTATTTCTGAAAGCAATAAGGACTCATCACCCACACTTTGTGCTGAATGCCATTCTTTTATGAGTGTATTGTTTGTTTCAATACCCCCGTAACCTTTAGTTACAAAATGTGGTTTGTAACCATTTTTTTTTAGTAGAGTTCCCAATTTTATTGCAACAGGAGTTTTACCGGCACCACCTACTACAATGTTACCAATGCATATAACAGGAATTTTAAATATTTTTTTATGACTTAATACATTTCTTATTTTAGTTCCAAAACGAAATAAAAGAGAGAGAGGATATAATGTATTTGATAAGTAAGTATCTTTCTTTTTATACCAAAATTTTGGAGCTTTTAACATTTAATTTAGAACCAAATCTATCTCATTGAATAATCTTTCATTATCAAAAAACTTTTTATTAGAAAAGTCTATAGCTTTCTCTCTAAATTTTTGAATTTGATTGTTATTTATCATTAATTTATCTATTCTATTCCCTAAATCATTAACGTTATTTATTATTATGCATGCCTTTTCATTAGCCATTTCATCATAAATATTTTGCCAGTTATAAATTAAATTACCACTTATTAATGTACAGCCATATTTTGCAGGCTCAAGCGGATTATGCCCTCCTTTATTTACAAAGGAACCTCCTAAAATTACAATTTCACTCTTATTAAAGTATGAATCTAAATTTCCATAACTATCAACAATTGTAACATCCTTAATTGCATTTTTTTTATTACTTTCTAATACATAGCTAAGATTATATTTTTCAAGAATTTTAGATATTACATTTATTCTATTAAGGTGTCTTGGAGCAATGCATAATTTTAACTTTCTGCTTATAATAATATCTTTTAAGTTTTTAATAATTAATTCTTCTTCTGTTTCATGACTACTTGTAATCATTATATTGAATATTTTTTTATTATCTGAATTAATTAAATTTCTCTGTATATCTGATAACTTTAAGTTACCAATATAATGAGCATTTGTGGTGGCTAAAGCATTTATTCTTTTCAAATCATTTTTGCTTTGTGCAAATATTTTAAAAAAAACTTTTAATGTTTCAGAATAAAAACTTTTTAAATATTTCCATTTGTTAAATGATTTTGGGGAAATTCTAGCATTGATATATAGAGATTTTATTTTTTTATCTTTTATAATTTTTAGCATATTGGGCCAAATATCTGACTCAATCCATAGTACTATACTTGGTTTCCAATAATTAATAAATCTTATGCACCATATTGGGACATCAAAAGGTATGTACTGGTGTATTACTTTATGGTTGTAATGTTTTTCTATATACTCTGCTGAAGTTTTTGTCGTTGTAGTAACTAAAATTTGATAATCTTTGTGATATTTTTTTATTATAATATCACTTGATTTAAACTCCCCAATACTTGCTGCGTGTAACCAAATAATCTTTTTTGATATTGGTAATTTATAATTAGTTTTTCCTAGTCTTTCTTTGTATCTTTTTTTATCCTCTTTTTTTTTAATTATTCTTAAATTTAAATTTAACAAAATTATTGGAATAAAAATATAACTGAGAAATTTATATAATTTAAGCATTTAAATTTAATTTAGCTTTAGTAATACAATAGTTTATCTTTTCTTCTAAGATTATTTTATACTTTTCAATTTCTGTTTCTTTAGTTGATGATGGTATAATTATTGGTTCACCCCAAACAAAACTACATTTTGAAAAGGGGTAAGTTATAACAAATGAATCCCATGATTTTAACTTAAAATTTTTATTAGAAGCAAAACCTAGAGGAATTATAGGAACTTGTGAATGAATTGCTATCTTTATAATTCCTTCAGAAACCTTTTGATTTGGTCCTCTAGGTCCATCAGGAGTTATGCCAATATAATTATCTTTATTAAGTATTTTGAAAACTTGTCTAAGTGAAGGAGATTTATTTTTAGCCTCAATAGATATATTTTTCATATTGAAGTGCGATGCTATATATGCGCCAAATCTACCATCACTATGACTTGAAGCAAGCATGTTTAAAATTGCTTTACTTTTCCAAACATATCCAATCATCATTAATTGTCCATGCCAAAATGCTAATATAAAAGGTTTTTTTTCTTCCCACATTTTGTTTGAAAAATCTTTGTTTTCAATTGTTATATTTGATGTGATGCCTACGAAAAGAATATACAAATAGCCGAGAAAAGCTAAAAATTTTTGTGTTAAGGTAAATTTAAATATTTTTTTTTTAAAACTCATTTTCTAGCTTTTCTTTTAATTGAAGCTTTTTGTAAATTTCTGATTTATTGAATAAATCTTTATGAGAACCATAATTATCAACTTTGCCCTTATCCATTACATATATTATATCTGAATCCTCAATTGTGCTTAATCTGTGTGCTATAATTAAAATTGTTTTATTTTTCATTAAATTTTTTATTGTTTTATAAATTTCTTTTTCGGTAATATTGTCAAGAGATGAAGTTGCCTCATCCATTATCAGTATAGGCGCATCTTTGATCATTGCTCTTGCAATCGCTACTCGTTGTCTCTGTCCTCCTGATAACTTAACTCCACTCTCTCCAATAACTGTTTCTAATTTATTTTTTAAATTTTCTGAAAATTCTGAAATTCCTGCAAGCTTAGCAACGTTTTCAATTTCATCATAGGTTGCTTCTAATTTTCCATATTTAATATTATTAGCTATGGTATCATTAAATAAAATTGTTTCTTGTGTAACCATTGAAATATTATTTCTAAGATCACCTAATGAAATTTCTCTAATATTTTTAGAGTCAATAGTTATTTCGCCAGTATAACTATCAAAAAATCTTGATATTATGTTTACGATAGTAGATTTACCTGAGCCAGACAAACCAACAAGAGCCACTCTTTTATTTTTAGGAATCTTTAAATTAATATTTTTTAAGACCTTTTCTTCATCATACCCGAATGAAACGTCCTTTAAAATTATGTCTCCATCTAAAGTAAGATCATTTTTTATAGAGACCTTCTCCATTCTTTCTTCAGGTGTATCAAGGAGCTTAAAGATTCTTTCTGCTCCAGCTAAACCTTCTTGGACACTAATGTTCAGATTACCAAGCGCCTTTACCGGTTGGTATGCCAGAAGAAGACTAACTAGGAAACTCATAAATTGTCCTGTTGTCATTGTTTCGTTTAAAACAAATACACCACCAGCATATATTGAAAGAGCAATTGCTAAACTACCAATAAACTCCATCAGAGGACTTAATCGATTACTTATAAAGGCAGATCTTGTAAAATATTTTTGTATAAAACTTATGGTCTCAAATGCTCTATTCTTTTCAAAGTTTTCTTTTGTATAAGATTTAACTTGCTTAATTCCTTTAATACTTTCTGCAAGTACATTTGAAAATACAGCAATTTCACTTTGTATTGTATAGGTAATTTTTCTAATACTTTTACCAATTTTTCTTATAGGCCACAAAGCAAGTGGAAAAGCAAAAAAAGCAAAAAGTGTAAGAGTCCAACTTTGATAAAACATGTTTCCTAGTAGAAATATAATTACCAAAACATCTTTTATTACACCTGTAACTGATTTTACAATTGCAAGTCTTAGATAATAAGTGTCATTAATAAGTCTTGAAATCAGATTGCCAGACTTAGAGTCATTATAAAATTGCATATTTAAATACATTAGTTTTTCAAACATTTGTGTTTGTAATTTTGCTATTGTTGCATGCGCTACTTTACTCATTTGATAAGAGTGAGTATAGGTAGCCAAACCTTTAAGCAATGTTACTATTATAATTGCTATGGGTATTAAAAATAGCATTTCTTTATTCCCTTTAATTAGTACATCATCTAAAGCTGGCCTTACTAACCAAGCATGTAATCCTGTAGCAGCTGCTGAAATAATCATCATTATTAAAGCTAGAAATATCTTAAGTTTATGCTCTAAAAGATAGTTGACTATTATTCTCGATGTAACTGATTGTTTTTTTGAGGAGTTCATTAAAAAACTAATAAATATATAAATAACATAAAAGCAAATATATTATTCTGGCGAAAATAAAAATTTGAGCTTTCTGATGAGCTTATATCCCATTTTTGAATTGCTATATACGTACAAATTCCAATGATAGCTATAACAAATAAACTAATTA
>MDTG01242282.1_pt1 | contig 20003 bp, 17 predicted proteins | sample 811421 | NCBI WGS metagenome assembly MDTG01 (sample SAMN05326645, study PRJNA326480) | marine metagenome | isolation source: seawater | place: Pacific Ocean: South East | collected 2011
AATGAAAGCAACTTTACAAGTCATATAAAAAATGTTTAAAAAATTAAGTTTAAAAGTAGTTATATTTGGATTTATATTTACATTTTTTTCAAGTTTTGGACAGAGTTTTTTTTTAGGACTGTTTAATTCAAGTATACGCGAAGCACTTTCAATAACACATGGACAATTTGGCTCAATCTACGCGTCAGCGACCTTGCTAAGTAGCTTTATATTAATTTGGGTTGGTAAAAAAATAGATGATATAAATATATTTAAATTTGCATCTTTTGTTACAATTCTTCTTTCTTTCTCTTGTTTTTTCTTTTCAAAAATTTCTTCTATTAGTTTATTATTCTTTGCAATCTTTTTAATGAGATTTTCAGGACAAGGAATGATGTCTCATACTGCAACAACTACAATTTCCAGATATTTTACAAAGTCTAGAGGAAAAGCACTAAGCACAAGTTGGTTTGGATTATCATCTGCAGAATTTATTTTGCCACTGCTGACAATATACTTATTAACTTTTATTGATTGGCGCAATATTTGGTTAATCATTGCATGCATCGTAATTCTACTTTTACCATTAGCCTCATTTGCTTTAGTTAGAAAATTAAATTTTGAATCTAGAGAAACAACAAAAGACACTAAGCTTAATGACAAAAATATTAAAAGTTGGAAACGAACTGAAGTTTTAAGAGATTTTAGATTTTATATTTTAGGAGCAAATATGTTGGCCATGCCATGGATTACAACTGGTATATTTGTTTATCAATCGTTTATTTTAAGCTCAAAAAATTGGGGCCCATACGTTATAGCTAAATCTTTTATGGCGTACTCAATTTTATCTGTAATAACTTTATTTGTATCTGGTTTTCTAATAGACAAATTTACTAGTAGAAAAATATTAATATATATGAATTTACCTTTATTACTTTCATCTATTGTCATAATTATATTTGATCATCCAAATGTATCTTTTTTATTTTTAGGTTTGATAGGGATTTCAAATGGCCTAGCAAACGTACTTGGTTCATCTACATGGGCCGAAATATACGGCGTAAGATATATTGGATCCATAAAAGCACTAACTACAGCATTAATGGTATTTTCTACTGCATTTGGAACTGCTCTTTTTGGTTTTTTAATTGATAGAGGCTTTTCTATTGAACAAATTTTAACTATTTCTGCAATTTATATATCCATTTCATTGGTTTTTCTTTTTTTTATTAGAAACAAACTTAATCCTGTAAAAATATAGAAAAAACTTGATTTTATAATACTCAAAGTATAAATAAACCGCATGGCAAGAATAACAGTAGAAGATTGTATAGATAAAGTTGATAGCCCTTACGAATTAGTTATGGTTGCTAAAGAAAGAGCTGTTCAATTAAACGCTGGTTCAGTACCTTCAGTGGAACCAGATAATGATAAAAATACAGTAATTTCTTTAAGAGAAATAGCCGAAGAAAAAATTAAAGTAAAAGACCTAGAAACAGCAGCTATATATAAATTAAGAAAACATGTAGAGCAGGTTGAAGAGTCAAATGAAGAAGATGAAATAGTTGGGGATGATTTTGAAAATTTATATAAAGGTGAAGCTTCAAAAAGTGGAGCACCAATTCTTCCATCAAAAAGAGCAAGAAAAATTCCTGAAAAAATGCAAACTTCTATAAAAGAAGAGATTGAAACATCAGACCAACAGGCTCCAGATATGATTCTAGATGAAAAAGATGAGATTTCATTAGAAAACCTTAAAGAACAAGAAGATCTGGAAGAAGAAACTGGCGAAGAAGAAAATAAAAACTAAATTATTTAATTAAATAGTAAATTAGTTTTTTTTTTAAATCTAGATGCAAGAATTAAATTTCCAAAAAAAAATTATAAATAGAAAAGTTTCTGTTGCGCCCATGATGGATTGCACAGATAGACATGATCGTTTTTTTTTAAGATTAATGAGCAAAAATGTAATGCTTTATACCGAAATGGTTGCCACAAAATCAGCAATTTTTGGAGACAGAAAAAAAATATTATCTTTTAGCGAAGAAGAAAAACCACTGGCGCTACAAGTAGGAGGTTCAGACAAAAAAGAGCTATCCGAAGTTTGCAAAATAGCAGAAGACATGGGCTATGATGAAATAAATATAAACCTTGGATGCCCTAGTAAAAAAGTTCAAAAAAATAAGTTTGGAGCCTGCTTAATGAAAGAACCAGACCTTGTATCTGAATGTATAAATAAAATGATAAATTCTTGTAAAATTCCAGTTACTGCTAAAACAAGAATTGGATTTGATAATGTAGAGGAATTTGAATATTTAAATGAATTTATTTTAAAAATGAAAAAAGCTGGATGTAGAACCTTTATATTGCATGCTAGAAAAGCAATACTTAAAGGACTAACGCCCAAACAAAATTTAAATATTCCTAAACTAAATTATGAAATAGTTTATAAAATTAAGAAAGAAAATCCTGATTTAAAAATTATAATAAATGGAGGAATTTCAAAGATAGAAGAAATTAAAAGTCATTTGGAATATTGTGATGGTGTAATGATTGGTAGAGCTATTTATCAAAACCCATATTTTTTAGTAGAAATAGAAAAAGAACTTTTTAATACAACAAACAATCCTTCAAGAGAAATAGTTGTAGAAAAATTGTTAAAATATTTAGAAAAAGAAGTAAAGTTAGGAACCAAAGTAAATCACATAATGAGGCATGCAGTCGGTCTTTATTATGGTCAAGTAGGTTCAAAAGATTGGAAAAGATATTTAAGTGATAATATGATGGCTAGAGATTCAGATTTTCAAAAAGCAAAACATATCATGACCATTGTTCAAAATAATGAAAAAGTTAATAAGAGCGTTGCATGATTGAAAGTTTTGATCAAAACCAAATTATATATTTAGTCTCTATAATGGCTTTAACGGCTATCCCTGTTGGTTTTCTTGCTGGCTTGTTTGGAATTGGAGGAGGACTTATTACTGTTCCATTTCTATTTTTTATCTTTGACAGTCTAAACATAAACCAAGATTATTTAATGCATTTAGCCGTTGGAACTTCATTTTCAATAATTGTTCCCACTTCTATAATTTCTTTTTTAACTCACAAAAAACATGGATCAGTTGATTTTAGTGTAATAAAAAATTATGCAATTTTTGTAATAATAGGAGTTCTATCAGGAACTATTTTTGCAGCATTATTGGATAGCAAATCTCTTTTATTGTTTTTTACTATAATCGTTTATTTGTGTGGAACTTACTTATTAAACATAAAGGACAAAACAGATCAGATAAAAGTGAATTTTAATTTAATTCCAAGGATTATATTTGGCTTCATTTCAGGATTCATTTCTGCAACTATGGGAATAGGAGGAGCAATTATGAATGTTCCTATCTTAAGATACTTCGGTTATCCAATTAACAAAGCGATAGGAAGCGCAGTTGCCATTGGTTCAGTAATTTCTTCATTTGGTGCAATAGGTTTTTTAATTACAGGCTCATTTTTAAAAGCTGATTTACCATTAAGCTTTGGATTTATAAATATTCCTGCTTTTTTAATATTTATACCTATAACTATGTTTATGGCGAGAATAGGAGCGAATACAGTTCATAAAATTAACAAATCAAAATTACAGAGATTTTTTGGATTTTTTTTATATATAGTAGGAACTATTTTTTTATTCGACTATTTATATTTTTAAATTTTTTGATCATATTCACCAATTTTTCCAGTTTTTTGAAGCAGCTTATCAATAAAATTAAAGATTTCATTTTTTCTATTATCAGAAGTTGGGCTTTCAACAACAATTACTAAAGAAGGTTTATTAGAGGAAGCTCTAATTAATCCCCATGAACCATCTTGAAAAGAAAACCTAATACCATTAACAGTTAATATTTCGGATATAAATTGATTATCTATTTTATTTTTTTCAGATTTTATTTTTTTTATTTCCCGTACTATAGATTTAACAACTTCATATTTTTCCTCATCTTTACAGTAAGGAGCCATCGTAGGAGTTTGGTAAGTATTTGGTAAAACATTTTTAATTTCATCCATTTTTTTATTTTGACCACTAAGCAGATGACACACTTGAATTGCTGAATTGATTCCATCGTCATATCCATGACCTAATGGATCGTTAAAGAAAAAATGACCGCTTTTTTCAAACCCCGCTAGAGCTTTTTCAGTATTAACTTTTTTTTTAATATGTGAATGTCCGGTTTTCCAATAAATAGTTTTGCAATTATTTTTTAAAAGAATTTCATCTTTTGAATACAAGCCTGTAGATTTTACATCTACAATAAATTTCGAACCTTTGTGTAGTGAAGATAAATTTCTTGCAATAAGCAAACCTATTTTGTCTGAAAAAATTTCATTTCCTTTATTGTCTATAACACCAACTCTATCTCCGTCGCCATCAAAACCAAAACCTATATCTGCATTATTTTTTTGAACAGCTTCACTAATAGCTTTAAGCATTTTTAGATCTTCAGGATTAGGATTATATTTTGGGAATGTAAAATCTAAGTTGCAATCGAGCTCTACAACATCACATCCAATTCTTCGTAAAATTTCTGGAGCAAATATCCCAGCAGTCCCATTTCCACAGGCAACTACAATTTTAATTCTTTTATTGATTTTATTTTTTTTAATTAAATCATCGATATAAACTTTATCAAAATTATTTATTTTTTTTCTACTACCTTTTCCTTTAACAAATTTTTTATTCAAAGTTATATTTTTTAACTCTTTCATTTCCGCAGGATCAAAAGTTAGTCCTTTTTCAATTCCCATTTTAACACCAGTCCATCCATTTTCGTTATGGCTTGCTGTCACCATAGCTACGGCATCAGCATTTAATTTAAATTGAGCGAAATAAACCATAGGAGATAATGACAACCCAATATCTTCGACATGACAGCCAGTTGAAATTAAACCTTTTATTAAAGTTTCTTTTATTTCCTCACTGTAAGATCTATAATCGTGCCCTACAATTACCCTCGGGTTTTTTTTTGTCCTATTTATAATTTGAGTTCCCAAACCAGTTCCTAAATTTTCTATACCCTTCAAATTAATGTTTTCTGGGTACAGCCACCTAGCGTCGTATTCTCTAAAGCCAAAAGGATCTATTTTAATTGTTTGATTTTTCATTATTAATTATTTAGCATTTTACTTTTATATACTTTAAAAATTTCTTGAATTATTTTTTATAATGTTCTATAAATGTTCTATTGATTAATGTATTTATATAGTATAATAACGTTAATCACACACAACATATAGTTGTTTTTTAACAAAACTAAAGTAACGAGTTTATGAATAAAGTACTATCTCAGGCTATCAAGAAAGCTGTCCGTGAATATTCCAACGAAAATATAGATAATAACAATGAAAAAAGACCTGATTTGTTTTCATTATCTAACGAAACTGAACTTTTTCAAAACCAGCGAGGGATAACAATTAAAATTGATAGATCAAGAGATTCTAATTTAACAGAATTTGGAAAAGCTACTTTGAGCGATAGATATGTGGGAGCCAATGAGTCTTACCAAGACCTATTTGCGAGGGTAGCAAGTCATTACGCTGATGATAATTTGCATGCACAAAGAATTTATAATTATATAAGTAATTTATGGTTCATGCCTGCAACACCAGTCTTGTCAAATGGTGGAACAAAAAGAGGTTTACCAATTTCTTGTTTTTTAAATGAAGCTGGAGATAGTTTAAGTGGAATTTTAGATTTATGGAGCGAAAATGTTTGGTTAGCTGCGAGAGGCGGCGGAATAGGAAGTTATTGGGGAAATCTAAGATCAATTGGAGAAAAAATAGGAAGAGTTGGAAAAACTTCAGGCATTATTCCTTTTATTAAAGTTATGGATTCTTTAACAATGGCCATAAGCCAAGGTTCATTAAGAAGAGGGTCAGCAGCGTGTTATCTTCCTATTGACCATCCTGAAATTGAAGAATTTATAGAAATGAGAAGACCAACAGGAGGAGATCCAAACAGAAAATCATTAAATTTACACCACGGTGTTTTAATAACGGATGCGTTTATGAGAGCAGTTGAAATGGATGAACAATGGGCTTTGAAAAGTCCAAAAGATAACGCTATTCAGTCGACGGTTTCTGCAAGAAATTTATGGATTAGACTTTTAACAGCAAGAATAGAAACTGGTGAGCCATATATGATATTTATAGATACTGTTAATAGGTTAATACCTCAGCATCATAAACTAGCAGGATTAAATGTTAAGACTTCAAATCTTTGTAGTGAAATTACTCTTCCAACAGGAGTAGATAAAGATGGAAAAGATCGTACAGCTGTTTGTTGCTTATCTTCATTGAACATTGAAAAATATGATGAGTGGGAAAAAGATGAAAATTTCATTAGTGATGTTATGAGATTTTTAGACAATGTCCTAAGTGATTTTATTAATAATGCTCCTGAACAATTTAGTGATGCAACTTATTCTGCCATGAGAGAAAGAAGTGTGGGGCTAGGTGTAATGGGATTACATTCTTATTTTCAGAAAAAAGGTATTCCTCTGGAATCAGTAATGAGCAAAGTGTGGAATAAAAAGATATTTGAACATATTCAGAAGCAGGTCGATAAATCATCAATGGACCTTGCTGAAGAAAGAGGAGCTTGTCCTGATGCAGAAGAGTATGGAATCAAAGAAAGATTTTCAAACAAAACAGCCATAGCACCAACGGCTTCAATTTCTATTATTTGTGGGGGAACCTCTCCAGGAGTTGAACCTGTAGCGGCCAATAGTTATACGCATAAAACATTATCAGGCTCCTTCAATGTTAGAAATAAATATTTACAAAAAGTTTTAGAAAAATATAAAAAAAATGATAATGAAACTTGGTCTAGTATAACAACCAACCAAGGTTCTGTAATGCATTTAGATTTTTTAACAAAAGAAGAAAAAGATGTTTTCAAGACTGCATTTGAATTGGATCAAAAATGGATAGTAGAACTTGGAGCAGATAGAACGCCTCATGTCTCTCAAGCACAATCAATTAATTTATTTTTGCCAGCAGATGTTCATAAAAAAGAATTGCATCAAATACACTTTCAAGCTTGGAAAAAAGGATTAAAAAGCCTTTATTATTGTAGATCTAAATCAATTCAACGGGCTGAAAATGTTAACGATGCAAATTCAACAGATATTCAAGCCAACGTTTACAAATCAAAAAAACAAAAAAATGAAGAACCAGAATATGAAGAATGTTTATCATGCCAGTAGCAAAAGATATAAAAACTAAAATCATTCAACCTGAGAAAAAGGGATTATTAGCAGAAAATCCTGTTTATAAACCTTTTAGATACCCATGGTGTTATGATGCTTGGTTGACCCAACAAAGAATTCATTGGCTTCCAGAGGAAGTTCCTCTTGGTGACGATGTAAGAGATTGGCAAAAAAATTTGTCACAGTCTGAAAAAAATTTACTAACACAAATATTTAGATTTTTTACACAAGCTGATGTTGAAGTTAATAATTGTTATTTGAGACATTATACAACAGTCTTTAAACCCACCGAAGTTTTAATGATGATGACTTCTTTTGCTTCTATGGAAACAGTACATATAGCTGCTTACTCTCATTTACTCGACACAATTGGCATGCCAGAGTCAGAATATTCTGCTTTTATGAAGTATAAAGAAATGAAAGATAAATATGATTACATGCAAGGTTTCAATGTGAATTCAAAAGCCGATATAGCAAAAACAGTGGCAGTGTTCAGTGCATTTACTGAAGGACTTCAATTATTTGCAAGTTTTGCAATTTTACTCAATTTTCCAAGACACAATAAAATGAAAGGCATGGGCCAAATCGTTACTTGGTCAGTTAGAGATGAAACATTGCATTGCAATTCTATGATTAGATTATTCAAAGAGTTTATTAAAGAAAATCCGGAAATTTGGAACGCGCAATTAAAAAAAGAAATTTATCAAGCTTGTAGAACTATAATTGAACACGAGGACGCATTTATAGATTTAGCTTTTGAAATGGGACCAATGCAAGGGCTTACTTCTGAAGAAGTAAAAAAATATATAAGATTTATTGGAAACAGAAGACTTGTTCAATTAGGTTTGGAACCAATTTATAAAGTTGAAAAGAATCCTCTTACATGGTTAGATACAATGCTCAACGCAGTTGAACATATGAATTTTTTTGAAGGTAGAGCTACAGAATATTCTAAAGCATCTACCCAAGGAACTTGGACGGAAGCCTTTTCTTAAAATAAAAAATCATCTTTGATTAAGAAGCATTACTTTTCTATACTTATGGCCACTATATTTAGAAAGAGGTCTAATTAATTTATTAGCTGCATGTTGTTCCATAATATGTGCAGACCAACCAGTAATTCTTGATATAACAAAGATTGGTGTAAAAAAATCAGTATCAAAACCCATTAAATGGTAAGTCGGTCCAGTAGGGTAGTCAACATTAGGATGAATATTTTTTCGATCAACCATAACTTTTTTAACTATATCGTATATTTTTATAAAAGTTTTATCATCTTTGACTTTAGAAACTTTTTTAAAATATTTTTCCATGGTTGGAACTCTTGAGTCTCCTTTTTTATAAACTCTATGACCAAAACCCATCACAACATCTTTTTTATCTAAAGCATTATTAATCCATTTTAATGCGTTATTAGGTTTTTTAATTTTATTCATCATATGCATTACTTCTTCGTTAGCGCCACCGTGCAAAGGTCCTTTTAAACTTGCTATAGCACCAGTTATAGCTCCATGTATATCTGACAAACTGCTTGTTATAGTTCTTGCTGTAAAAGTAGAAACATTAAAACTATGTTCGGCATAAAGAATTAAAGATACATCAAAAGCTTTAACAATTTCTTTTTTTGGAACTTTCCCAAAACACATGTAGAAAAAGTTTTCAGAAAAAGACAAATTCTTTTTGGGAGGTATTACATTCTTTCCTTTTCTTGCTCTAAAAAATGCAGCGATAGCTGTTGGTGTTTTAGCAAAAATTCTTATAGTTTTTCGCATATTTGCTTTAGGTGAATTATCATTTGTTTCTTTATCTTCTAAGCCTAGCACGCTAACAATAGTTCTGGTTACATCCATAGGGTGAGCTTTTTTTGGCATATGTTTAACAATTTCTCTTAAATTTATTGTTATATTTCTGTTTAATTCCAATTGTCCCTTAAATTCCTTCAACTCTTTTTTGTCTGGTAGATCTCCATTTAAAACTAGGTAAGCTACTTCTTCAAAACAGCAATTTTCACAAAGATCCTGGACAGCATAACCTCTATAAGTTAGAGAATTAATATCAGGCATTACTTGAGATATAGTTGTTTCATCAACCACTATTCCTAACAAACCTTTCTTAATTTCATCACTCATTATTCATGCCCATCAGTACTAAAATTATATATTTTTTTATCTAAAGCATTATATTTTTTATAGTCGACTAAATCATACAATCTTTTTCTAGTTTGCATTTTATCAATAATATTATTTTGATGTCCATCTCTAAAAATAGCGCGCAAACCATCCTCAACATTTTTCATCGCTAATCTTTGCGTTGTTACTGGATAGATTACTATATTATATCCCATATTTTCTAATTTTTTAAAATTTAAAAGTTTTGATTTTCCAAATTCTGTCATATTAGCTAATAAATAAGAATTTAGTTTTTTTCTAACAATTTCAAATTCATTTTCGTTTTTTAAAGCTTCTGGAAAAATAATTTCAGCGCCTGCATCAATATAAGATTTACATCTATCAATCATTTTATCTAATCCTTCAACATTTCTTGCATCTGATCTTGCTATAATTTTAAAATTTTTATCTTTTTTTGCTTTTACGCACTCTTTTATTTTTTTAATCATACTTTTTGTTGTTATTAATTCTTTATTTTCTAAATGACCACATCTCTTTTGCTTTACTTGATCTTCTATGTGAACTGCAGTTACTCCAATTTTTTCAAATAATTTAATTGTTTTTTTACAAGATTCAAAGCCTGTATCTACATCAACTATAGTAGGAAGATTTGTAACTCTAGCTATTTGTTTTGATCTATTACCAACATCCTTTAGTGTTGTTAAACCAATATCAGGATAACCTAAATCGTTAGACATAACTCCTCCAGAAACATAAACTGCATCATAACCAATTTCTTCTATAAGTTTTGCTGTTAGTGGATTGTAAGCACCAGGGACTCTTAATATTTTATTTTTTCTTAATTTTTTAACAAAATCTAATCTTTTTTCTTTAGGTTTTTTTTTAATAAAATGCATTAAAATATCCCTTTTTTTAAATTTCTTTTTATTTTTGATTTATTAACTTCTATATTTAATTTATGTAATTGACCTGGTTTAATATTTCTTAGATTTTGAACAATATTTAAAAATCTGTTACTTTCTTTTTGTGAAATTATATTTCTTGTTAAAAGTAAAAACTTATTAATATAATTTTCCCTTTTGAATGGTCTTGCTCCATAAGGATGGGCATCAGCTTTATTTAAAGTTTCTATAACTTTTTTATTGTTTTTTAAAGTAACTATAACTTTAGCTCCAAATGATTTTCTTTTTGGATCTGGATCATGATATTTTTTTGTCCATATTGTATCTTCGTGAGTTTTGATTGAGCGCCATATTTTAATAGTACTTTTTCTTTTTGCTCTTGACTTTGTATAAGACTTTATATGATGCCAATTTCCATCTTCTAGCGCCACAGCAAAAATATACATAATTGAATGATCTAAAGTTTCTCTACTAGCATTAGGATCTATTTTTTGAGGGTCATTAGCTCCAGTGCCAATGACATAATGAGTATGATGACTTGTATAAATATCTATTTTTCTGATCTCATTAAGTTTTTTTATTTTTTTATTTAATTTTTTAGCTATATCTATCAAAGCTTGAGCTTGATATTCAGCTGAGTACTCTTTTGTATAAGTTTCTAAGATTGCTTTTTTTTCTTCATTTTTTTTTGGTAAAGGAACTTTATACACAGCTCCCTTTCCATTTAATATTCTTGCAATAATACTGTCTTCTCCCTCATAAATTGGACTAGGTGAATTTTCCCCTCTCATAGCTCTATCAACTGCTTCGATAGCGAGTTTTCCAGCATGAGCTGGTGCGAAAGCTTTCCAACTTGAAATTTCACCTTTTCTTGATTGTCTTGTAGAAATAGTGGTGTGAAGAGATTGCTGTATAGCTTGATAAATTACTTCTGTATTTAATCTTAGCATTGCGCCAATTCCAGCAGCAACGCTTGGCCCCAGGTGAGCAATATGATCTATTTTATGCTTATGCAAACATATGCCTTTAACTAAATTTACCTGTATTTCATAAGCGGTAATTATTCCTCTTATTAAATCTAATCCGCTTCTTTTCTGTTGTTGTGCAACAGCTAATATTGGAGGTATGTTATCACCAGGATGACTGTAATCGGCAGCTAAGAAAGTATCATGAAAATCAAGTTCTCGTACTGCAGTACTGTTCGACCAAGCTGCCCATTCGCATTCATATTTCATACTTGAATTAATACCAAATAAAGTCGCACCAATTTTTTTTTTATGTTTTAAAGCCATTTCTCTTGAAGCTACAACAGCTTTTCTATTAACTGATGCAATAGCAACTGAAGCGTTATCTATAATTCTATTTACTACCATTTCAATTGCTTTTTTATTTAATCTAGAATTGTTGTTTGCTACTTCAGCTATTTTCCAAGCAAGTTGTTTTTTTTTTACTAGATTAGTTTTAGAGGAGCAGGATTTAATTAAGTGAATCTTCATTAAAATCTATTTTATTACAATATATATTGAAGTTAAAACTAGTAAAAAAGCCATAAAATACTCAATTATTTTTTTAATTTTTTTTTTTTTTATAATTAATTTAATAGAAGAACCGAATAAAGCCCAGGCTGTAATTGAAGGTAAACAAACCATAGCGCCAGTTAATGACATAAATAAAACTGCAATTAAAAGATTTTCATCTCTGGGGAAAAAACCAATAGCAGCTGATGAAGCTATAGTCCAAGCTTTAGGATTAACAATTTGAAATAAAGATGCTTCATATAATTTTAAAGGTCTAGACTTTTCATTACTTACATTATCAAATGATCCTAAAATTTTATAACCTAAATAAAGTAGATATAATGCACAGAAATATTTTAATACTTCATGTATAATTGGATAAACTTGGAAAACCTTTCCCAAACCTAAGCACATCAAGGAAATTTGAATAATATGACCTGAAGGAATTCCTATTATATGAGGTATTGATTTTTTAAAACCAAATTTTATTCCTGAAGCAGTTAACATTGCATTATTAGGCCCTGGAGTTATAAACATTACAAAATAAAAACTTACAAGAGCTAAAAAAAGTTCAAAACTAATCATTTAAGTAATCCATAATAACTTTATCTAATCCAACAAAATCTTCTATTAAATGAGCATGTTTTATTTCATTTGTAGATTTATCTGTATATCCATTTTTTATTAATACAAAAGGTACCGAAGCATTTATAGCTGATTGACCATCTACATCACTGTCGCCGATCATTATTGTTTTTTTTATATTACCACCCATAATTTCAACCATAGAAGTTAAATGTCTTGGATCTGGCTTACAGAAATCAAAAGTATTGCTACCTGCAACATATTCAAAATAATTATTAATTTTAATTTTTTTTAATAGATCTATGGCTAAGTGCTCTTGTTTATTAGTACAGACGCCCATCGATATTTTTTTGCTTTTGCACCATTCTAAAAAATTTTTGACACCATTAATTAGTTTACTTTCAACTAAAATATTATTTCCATAATAACTAATAAACTCTTTAACCATATTTTCTTTAGTTCTTTCATCTGTCACTTTACGCATTTCTTTTTTAGCAAAGCTCCATAAAGATCTACTAATCATTGTTTTTGCACCTTTTCCTATTAAATTTCTAATTTCTTTACTAGATCTTGTTTCATAACCAAATTTTTTCATTACATGATTATGAGCATTCATCAAATCTGGAGCTGTATCTATCAAAGTTCCATCAAGATCAAATAAAATTGTTAGTTTTTGATTCATTTTTTAAAGTATTAAAAAGAAATATTTTGTGACTTATTTATATATAATGAATAATGTAAAGACAAATTTAATGAAACAAAATAATAAAATAAATCAAAAAAAACTAAGAGAAAAATTTTTAAAGTTAGGAGTTGAACTAATATCACCTGAATCTGTTTTTTTTTCTAAAGATACTGTTATCGGAAAAAATGTAACAATTAACCCTTATGTTGTAATAGGCCCAAAGGTAAAAATTGGTGATAATGTTAAAATTTTACCCTTTACACATATTGAGAATGCAAAACTTGAAAATAATGTTGAGGTAGGACCTTTTTCAAGAATAAGACCTGGAACAGTTTTAGAAAAAAATTCTAAAATTGGTAACTTTGTTGAAGTAAAAAAAAGTAGAGTAGGCAGAAATTCAAAAGTTAGTCATTTATCTTATGTTGGAGATACAAAAATTGGTAAATTTTCAAATATTGGAGCTGGAACTATTACATGTAACTATGACGGAAAAAGAAAAAATAAAACTTTAATAAAAGATAATGTTTTTATAGGTTCAAATACCTCTTTAGTAGCTCCTGTAAAAATAAATAAAAATAGCATTGTTGGAGCTGGATCCGTGATTACAAAAAACGTTAGAGAAAATTCATTAGCAATTACAAGAGCTCCTCAAATAGAAGTAAAAAATTATAAAAAAAAGAAATAGATATGTGTGGAATAGTTGGAATTACAAGCAATAAAAGAGTTTCATCAGCGATCATTAATTCATTAAGAAAATTAGAGTACAGAGGATATGATTCCGCAGGAATTGCAACTTTAAATGAAGGTTTTATAAATGAAATAAAATCTGAAGGAAGAGTAGATAATTTAGAAAAAAATATTACAAAGATTAATTTACTTGGAAATGTAGGAATAGGTCATGTTAGATGGGCAACTCATGGCATACCAAGTACTGTTAATGCACATCCGCATTCATCTGAAAGTGTGTCTGTTGTGCACAATGGAATAATTGAAAATTCAAGTATTTTAAAAAGATTTTTATTAGATAAAGGTCATAAATTTAAATCACAAACAGATACAGAAGTTATTGTTCATTTAATTACTGAATATTTAAAAAAAAATGATTTAAAAAAATCAATTATTAAAGTTTTAGAAAAGTTACAAGGAAGTTTTGCTTTAGGTATAATTTTTAAAAATCATCCAGATTTAATTGTTGGAGCTAGAAGAGGGTCACCGTTAGCAGTCGGATATGGACCAAATGAGAATTATTTAGGCTCAGACTCTTATGCTCTTAAAGCAATGACAAATAAAATTTCTTATTTAAATGATGGTGAATTTTGTTTTGTTAAAAAAGATCAAGTAGAGTTTTTTAATTCTTTAGGTAAAAAAATAAATAAAAAAATATTAAAATTATCTTCTAGCGAACAAAGCGTTGAAAAAGGAGACTATAAACATTTTATGGCGAAAGAAATAGAAGAACAACCAACTACTATTAAAAACTGTATTAATGAATACATAGATAAAATTAATAATGAAATCAATATTTTAAATTTTCCGTGGAAAAAAAATGAAATTTCATCTATTACATTAATTGGATGTGGAACAGCGTACCATGCATGTTTAGTTGCAAAGTACTGGTTTGAGCAATTGACGTTATTGGATGTTAACGTTGATATAGCTTCAGAATTTAGATATAGAAAAAACAGATTTAAAAAAGATTGTCTCTACATATTTATTTCGCAATCAGGAGAAACTGCTGATACTTATGCTGCTCTCGATTTATGTAATAGAAATAAAGTCAAAACTTGCAGCATTGTTAATGTAGTAGAAAGCTCAATAGCTAGAGAAGCAAAGTTTGTTTTACCTATTCACTGTGGACATGAAATTGGTGTAGCATCTACTAAGGCTTTTTTAGGACAAATGTTAGTATTATATATATTGTGTTTAAAAATTTCTTTTATTAGAGGGGATATAAATAAAAAAAAATATGTTGAAAAAATTAAACAATTACTTTCTTTATCAAAACTTGTTAGTCAATCTTTATTGACAGAGAATCAAATTCAATCAATATGTAATTCTTTTGCAAATGCAAAAGGATCAATGTTTTTAGGAAGGGGTTATTCTTTTCCTATTGCATTAGAGGGAGCTCTAAAATTAAAAGAATTAGCTTATATACATGCTGAAGGATATCCTGCTGGGGAAATGAAGCATGGTCCGTTAGCTTTAATTGAAAATGGAATGCCAGTAGTAGTTATTGCACCACGAGATGAACATTACAAAAAAACTATCTCTAATATGCAGGAAGTAATTTCTAGAGGAGCAAAAGTTTTATTAATAACAAATAAAAGTAATGATGAAACTTATTCAGAAAATATTTGGCAAAAAATAGAAGTAGAAAATACCGAAAATGATTTATTTCCTTTCTTGACTACCATTCCTCTTCAAAAGTTGGCATATTATACGGCTTTAAAAAAGGGACATGATATAGATAAACCAAGAAATTTAGCCAAATCAGTCACAGTTGAATAATTATTATACTTTGATAAAACACTCTAAGGTTGAACATGAAAAAATGGAAAGTAAACAGTTGGAGAAATTATCCTGTAAAGCACATCCCCACATACGAGGATGAAAAAGAACTTAATTTAGTTTTAAATAAATTAAAATCTTTTCCACCATTGGTTTTTGCTGGAGAAACTAGACATTTAAAACAACAATTATCAGATGTTGTTGATGGGAGAGCTTTTTTATTACAAGGAGGTGATTGTGCAGAAAGTTTTGCAGAATTTAACCCAGACAATATTAGAGATTATTTTAAAGTTATTTTACAAATGTCTTTGGTTTTAACTTATTCTGCATCTTTACCAGTAGTAAAACTTGGAAGAATTGCAGGTCAGTTTTCTAAACCAAGAAGCGCTCCTACAGAAAAACAAGGTGATCAAGAATTACCAAGTTATTTAGGTGATAATATAAATGGTATAGAATTTAATGAAAAAGCAAGAAGACCTGATCCAAAAAGATTATTTAAAGCATACTCTCAAGCAGCATCCACATTAAATTTGTTAAGAGCCTTTTGTCATGGTGGATTTGCAGATTTAAAAAAAGTGCATCTTTGGAATTCTGGTTATATAAGAAAAAGTCCTCAAGCTAAAAAATTTAAAGAATTAGAAGACAAAATTGCAGATGCCTTAGCATTTATGGACGCATGTGGAATAAATTCTGATTTTAATAGAAGATTAAAAACAGTAAATTTTTGGACTTCACATGAGGCTTTATTGCTACCATTTGAGGAAAGCATGACAAGAATTGATTCAACAACTGGAGAATATCATGACACATCTGCTCATTTTGTTTGGATTGGAGATAGAACAAGACAACTAGACGGCGGACATGTTGAATTCTGTAGAGGAATAGAAAATCCAATAGGTATCAAATGTGGACCAACATCAAAACCAGACGAGATTATTAAAATTATTAACACACTGAACCCGACTAATGAAAGTGGCAAAATAACTCTAATATCAAGATTCGGTTATAATAATGTCGAAAAATTTTTACCAAAATTAATAAAAGCTGTAAAAAAAGAAGGCTTTAATGTTATTTGGTCATGTGACCCAATGCATGGAAATACTATTAAATCCACGACTGGATTTAAAACAAGACCTTTTAATAACGTATTAAAAGAAGTTAAAAATGTCTTTGCTGTCCATCAAAGCGAAGGATCTTACGCAGGTGGTTTGCATATTGAAATGACGGGACAAAATGTAACAGAGTGCACTGGAGGAACGCAAAAAATTTCTGATCAAGATTTATCCAGCAGATACCGTACTCATTGTGACCCTAGATTAAACGCTAATCAGGCTTTAGAATTAGCATTTTTAATTTCAGACGAGATTAAAAAAAATTCCATTTATGCAAAAAGTGGAATTAGAGCTGTATCTTAGGCTTTATAAAATAAACCCTATAAAGTATATTTGAATTATGGAAGCACGTAAAAAAATTATTTATATCAAAGATTGGATATTGAGTTATGTAAATTCAATGCCAAAAAAATCTGAATCACTAGTGATTGGTATATCTGGAGGAATAGACTCCTCAGTAGCAAGCACTCTTTGCGCTATGACAGGTTTAAAAACACTTGTATTAACTATGCCAATTAAACAAAAAACAACGCAACATGATTTAAGTCTTAAACACAGAGATTGGTTAAAAGAAAAGTTTAAAAATATAGTGCCACACACCATTGAACTTGACGATGTATTTAAATCTTTTAAATCCTCTTTGTTAAATTTTGATAACGAACATGGCATGGCCAATTCTAGAGCCAGAATAAGAATGACAACACTTTATCAAGTAGCAGCTGCAAACAAAGGTATTGTAGTAGGAACTGGAAATAAAGTAGAGGATTTTGGAGTGGGTTTTTATACAAAATATGGTGATGGAGGAGTCGATATTTCACCAATAGCTGATTGTACAAAAACAGAAGTTTGGGAACTTGGAAAAGAAATGGGAATTTTACAGGAAATAATAAACGCTCAACCAACAGATGGCTTATGGGACGATGGAAGGACTGACGAAGGTCAATTAGGCATGACATACCAAGAACTAGAGGAAGCAATGGAAAATCCTAATTCATCGAATAGATCAAGATATCTTGAAATAAGAAAATCAAATTTACATAAAATGGAACCAATTCCAGTATGTAAAATCCCAAAACAGCATGAGTAAAGATATTTTTTTAACTAACAGTTTAGGAAACAAAAAAGAAAAATTTGTACCTATTAATAAAAATAAAATAGGAATGTATGTTTGTGGTCCAACAGTTTATGATGATCCACATATAGGAAATGCAAGACCTCTAGTAATATTTGATGTTTTATTTAGAATACTAAAATGTAATTTTGGAGAAAAGAATATAAACTATGTAAGAAATATTACTGACATAGATGATAAAATTATATCATCAGCTATTGAGAAAAATATTTCTACAAATCAATTAACGAAAGAAATTACAAAAAATTTTAATGCTGATTGTACATATTTAAAATGTCAAGAGCCAACATTTCAACCAAAGGCTACAGAAAATATTCCTTTAATGATTGAAATGATCAATAAACTTATCAAAACTAATTACGCATACCATAGCAGCAAACATGTGTATTTTGAGGTTAAAAAATTTAAAGACTATGGAAAGTTATCAAATAAAAAATTAGATGAGTTAATTGCTGGATCTAGAGTAGAAATATCAGAAAATAAAAAAAACCCTGAGGATTTCGTTTTATGGAAACCTTCAAAAGAAAATGAACCTTATTGGGATTCTCCATGGGGAAAAGGCAGGCCTGGATGGCATTTAGAATGCTCAGTAATGTCCAAAAAATTTTTAGGGGATAAATTTGATATTCATGGTGGAGGAAGAGATTTAATTTTTCCACATCATGAAAATGAAATTGCTCAATCGCGATGCGCAAATCAAAATGAAAGTTTTGCAAACTATTGGGTTCACAATGGTTTCATTACTATGTCAAATGAAAAGATGGCAAAATCACAAGGCAACATATTAAAGATAAATGACTTTAAAAAAAAAATCGATGGTCAAGTTTTAAGATTAGCTTTAATTAGCTCTCATTACAAACAACCACTCGATTGGAACAAAGAATTACTTAATCAATGTCAAAATACTTTAAACAAGTGGTATGAAAGTTATGTTGAAATAAAAAAAAAGGTTTTAATTCCCGAAGAATATTTAAGTCCATTATACGACGATTTAAATACCCCAGGTTATATAGCAAATTTACATAAACTCTTTGAAAAATCACAAAAAGGCAATGTTTTAGATAAAGAATTATTCACATCGGCATGTAATTTTGTTGGGTTGCTTACTGACAATAAAGATAAATGGTTAGCATTTAAAAAAAGTAAATCAGATATAACCGAAAAAGAAATATTAGCTAAAATCGACAAAAGAAATATGGCTAGAGATAACAAAAATTATAAATTAGCAGACCAAATAAGAAATGAGTTATTAGACAATGGTGTGATAATAGAAGATAAAGAAGGCAAAACTATTTGGAAGTTAAAATGAGTAAAGAGAAACTATATATATTTGACACAACATTAAGAGATGGTGCTCAGACTCAAGGTGTAGATTTCTCAATTGATGATAAAATAAAAATAGCTGAAGCTCTTGATAAATTAGGAGTTGATTATATTGAAGGTGGCTGGCCAGGAGCAAACCCAACAGATACAGAGTTTTTTCAAAAAAAAATTAAGTTTAACAATTCAAAATTAACAGCATTTGGAATGACTAAAAAATCTGGTAGAAGTGCTGAGAATGATCCAGGTTTATCAGCATTACTTAATAGTAAAGCTTCATCAATATGTATTGTTGGAAAATCTTGGGATTTTCATGTTGATGTAGCATTAGGAATATCTAATCAAGAAAATTTAGAAAATATAAGAGAAAGCACCAAGCATTTTATAAAAGAAAAAAAAGAATTCATGTTTGATGCGGAACATTTTTTTGATGGTTATAAAAATAATTCAAAATATGCACTAGAATGTATTAAAACTGCCTATGATGAGGGAGCAAGATGGATAGTTTTGTGTGATACTAATGGAGGAACCTTACCCCATGAGGTATTAAAAATTGTTTCAGAAGTATCAAAAGAAATACCAGGGAAAAATTTAGGAATTCATGCACACAATGATACAGGCAATGCTGTGGCAAATAGTTTAGCTGCAGTTATTAGTGGAGCAAGACAAGTTCAAGGAACTATAAATGGTCTTGGTGAAAGATGTGGTAATGCAAATTTGATGTCATTAATTCCAACTTTTTATTTAAAAAAAGATTTTTCTAGTAAATTTGAAATTAATATTGATAAAAATAATATAAAAAATTTAACTCAATGTTCAAGATTATTAGATGAAATTTTAAACAGAAAACCAAATAAACATTTGCCTTACGTAGGAGC
>MDTG01388045.1_pt1 | contig 20002 bp, 23 predicted proteins | sample 811421 | NCBI WGS metagenome assembly MDTG01 (sample SAMN05326645, study PRJNA326480) | marine metagenome | isolation source: seawater | place: Pacific Ocean: South East | collected 2011
CGGCGCGGCTCCCCCGGGGCGGGGGGGCGGGGCCGAGGGGCGGGGCGGCGGGGCGGCGCCGCCGGGGCGCTGGCCCTGGCCCTGGAGCTCTCGGCGCGCCGTGGCGTCGATGTTGCGCGCCTGGTCCTGGTTGATCAGGCCCATCTGCAGCGCGACCTGCGCAGCGTTCACGCGCCGGCCTTGCTGGGCCTGGCCGTTCACGACCTCGATGCAGCGCATGGCGCTGGGTTGGTCGGTCCCGGCCTCGCGCATCATCACGCGCACGAAGGTCATGTCGTAGGGCGTCGCCACGGCCTCTCCCTAATACCCGGGGAGTTTAGCGCCTGGTTCGGCGAGGGGGTAATCCCCCTGCTTCGGATCAGCGGGCTGCGAGGAGATGCTCGGCCTCCAGGCGGACGAAGCGGCGCTTGGTCGCCGAGCCGCGGACGCTGAAGGCGACCTCGAGGGCGCCGGTCCGCGGCAGGAAGACCATGCTCTGACAGGTGAAGGGGGTCGAGGCGGCGTCCAGCGCCTGGCGCGCGCGCTCGAGCCGCAAGGGACCCGCGGCTGGACAGGTGTCGCGCACGGCCTGCAGGCGGCGGCGCGAGTTGAGGTAGGTGAAGGAGAAGCGCTCCACCCGGCGAGACTCGTGCAAGAAGTGGTTGGTCGCGCTGAGCAGTCCGCCCGCGTCGGGCCCGCGGGCGGAGATGTGCTCGGGGTGCAGCTCGAGCACGCGCTTGCCGCCCTGGCGGTCGGCCACGATCAGGTTGTTGGTGACCGTGATGCGCGTCTTGCGCAGCAGGGCCTCGGCCTGATCCACGCTCTGGCACTCCTCGAGCACGCGCCGGAAGGCGAACTGGAAGGGCAGGCCGGGCCTGGCGCCTTCCAGTCCGTGGACGACCAACACGGCCGCCGCGAGGGCGTCGTTCTGGCCAGAGAGCACGCCGAGCATCCCCGGCCAGCCGATCGAGACGAAGGGGCGCCGCCCTCGGGGGCGCGCCACGATCACGAGGGAGTAGCGGCCGAGGTAGCCCAGGGTCGGGAAGTCGAGGTTGCGCGCCAGGAAGGTGCCCTCGCCGGTCGAGCTCTCGGCGGCGAGGGTCGAGCAGCCGAACACGCGGTAGATGTCGGTGAAGCACTGGGCGAAGAGCAGCTCGACGAGGGGCATGTCCGCGGCGCGGGCGAGGGCCTCGGCCTCGCGGTAGTAGCGCTCGGGGATGTCCTCGGCGAAGAGCGCCTCGGCGCGGCGCGCGGCCTGGCGCAGGCGGCGCGCGCCGACGAAGTCGCGCACGTAGCTGCGCAGGGCGCCGATCTCGTCGCGGAGGAGCTCGCCGTGCTGGCGGCCCATCTCCTCGGGCGTCCCCTCGAGGTGCAGGATGGGCACGCCCCCGGGCCCGCGCTCCAGGCGCCCGCGGCCCGAGCGACGGGGGCGCCAATCGGGGGCTGGCGGGCGACGCCCGAGCATGCCGCGCAGCTGGGCCTCGACCATCGAGCGCTCGATACCGAGCTCGCGGCGCAGGCGGCGCAGGCTGTTGCGGATCGAGTTGCGCGACTCGCGCGGGCCGGCGCGCTCGTCGGCGGGCGGGAGCGAGCGCTCCTGGGCGAGCGCGGGGGCGGCGAGGAGCAGGGGAAGCAGGGCCACGGCGAGGTGTCTCATAGCTGGGAGGCGACCTTGGGATCGAGCTGGGGGGTGCGCTCCAGGATCTCGCCCACGATCGCGTCGGGCGAGACGCCCTCGGCTTCGCCCTCGAAGTTCAGCAGCACCCGGTGTCGCAGGGCGGGGAGCGCGACGGCCGCGATGTCCTCCGGGTCGACGTGCGAGCGCCCCGCCAGGAGCGCGCTGGCCTTGGCGCAGAGCACGATCGCCTGGGCGCCGCGCGGGCTCGAGCCGTAGCGGACGAAGCGCTTGACCTGCTCGGTCGCCTCCTCGGCGCCGGGGTTGGTCGCCCGCACCAGGCGCGCCGCGTAACGCAGGACCGGCTCCGCGGCAGGGACCTCGCGCACCAGCCCGCGGAAGCGGCGCAGCTCCTCGCCGCTCACGGCCTGGCTGGGGCTCTCGACCGTGGCGCCCGTGGTGCGGCGCAGGATCTCGACCAGGGCGTCGACGCCCTGGCTGGGCACGTCGATCTTGAACAGGAAGCGGTCGAGCTGGGCCTCGGGCAGCGGATAGGTGCCCTCCATCTCGATCGGGTTCTGGGTCGCGAGCACGAAGAAGGGGTCGGGGAGGGGGCGGACCTCGCCGGCCGTCGTGACGCGCCCCTCCTGCATGGCTTCCAGGAGCGCCGACTGGGTCTTGGGCGTGGCGCGGTTGATCTCGTCCGCCAGGATCAGGTTGCCGAAGATCGGCCCGGCCTGGAACTCGAAGCCCTTGCGGCCCTGCTCGTCCTCGGTCACGACCAGGGTGCCGAGGATGTCTGCGGGCATCAGGTCCGGCGTGAACTGGATCCGCCGGAACTGGAGGTCGAGGGCCTCGGCCATGCTCCGGCAGAGCAGCGTCTTGCCGAGGCCCGGGGTGCCCTCCAGCAGCACGTGGCCGCCGGCGAGGATCGCGACCAGGGTCTGGCGCACGACGTCGCGCTGACCCACGACCACGCGGCCCAGCTCCTCCTCGAGCTTGCCCAGCTTCTCGCGAAACTCTCGGGCCAAATCGGCGACGTCACTCATGCGAGGAGTGTAGCCGACCGACCGCTCAAAGCTGGCAGGCGCCGGGTCCGCGCGGATCGCCGCAGGCGCCGCAGCCGGGCCCTGGGGCGGGTCGCGAACGCGCCGCCGGGCTCGCGCGCCCGACCGCGAAGGTCGAGAGCTGGCGCTGGACCTCCCGGCTGGCGCACTTGGGGCACTGGACGAGCTGGTCGGCGTCGCGGACCAGCTCCTCGAAGGCGGTCTCGCAGGCCGGGCAGCGATAGTCATAGAAGGGCACGGACACCTCCTCGGCTGTCTCTGACGTTATCGCCTCGAAGCGCGGGGTGAAGCGTGCGAGACGATTCGCCCCCCGCCCGGCGATTGCCGCTGCAGGGTTTGCACCTGTTGACCGCGGGAACAGGACTTGCACCTCCGTCAACGCAAAGGAGGTCCCATGTTCCTGTTCCTGCCCGAGTCCAACGAGGCCGACGCGCGCCCCAGCGTCAACATCGCGCTGGTGGCCAGCATCGCGCTGGTGAGCGTGCTGCTGTGGGGGATCGGGCTGGACAGCGCTCTCGCCAGCACGGCCTTCGTGCTCCAGCGCGGGGCCGACTTCAACCCCCTCCAGCTCATCGGAGTCGCTTGGGTGCACCTCAACCTGGGCCACCTCCTGGGCAACCTGCTGGTCCTCTTGGCCCTCGGCAACCCCCTCGAGGCGCGGATCGGCGCGGGCCGCTACCTGGCGCTCTTCCTCGGCTCGGTCTTCGTCGGCAGCCTGGGCTCGCTCCTGATCGGCAGCCACGCCGCGCTGGTGGGGGCCTCCGGCGGCGTCATGGGAGTCGCGCTGGCCTTCCTCGTGGTCTGCCCCCTCCGCCGCGTTCGCCTCGCGCTCTGGGTGCCCGCCCTGTTCGCGCTCCCGATCGCCCTCGTGGGAGTGGCGAACGCTGGCCCCGCGCTCTTCGTGTTCGCGATCGCGACCCTGGGTTGGCTGGTGCGCTCGGTCCTGAGCTGCAGCGAGCGCCCACCCGAGGGCGTGATCCTGCGAGCCCTCGGCTTTCGCTCGCTCGCCCTGGCGGGCATGTGGCTGGTCCTGCTCTCCCTCGCCAGCGACCTCGTGGTCGCGACCCTCGGGATCAGCGGCCTGCTCAACGTCGGCGTGTGGGCGCATCTCGGCGGCGCGGCCCTCGGCGCCCTGCTCGGCCTGTGGTGGGGGAGCGAGGTCGCCGAGCGCGGCGAGGCGCGCTCGCTCCTGCAGCTCCTGGGCCTGACCGCGACCCCCGCGCCCGCGCTGGCAGGGGCGCGCGTCCTGGCGCCCTACCCGGAGGGGATCGGGACCCCTCGCCAGGATCGCCGCCCCAGCGCCGGCCCCCTGGCCGGGCGTCGCCCGAGCTTTCGCCCGCGCGTCCTCCAGGGCGGCGCGGCGCGAGAGGCGCGTCCGACGACGGGTCCCCTGCTGCGTCGCCCGCCAGCGCGCCCTGACCTCGACTACGCTCCTCGTCGCCGGGAGCCTCCCACTCAGGGCCAGCTCGCCCGCCGCCGGGTCGCGCGCCCCGACTCCTTCGACCGCTGGGCCGCCGAGCAGCGACGAGGGGGCTGAGGTAAAGGCGGCGAGGCTCGGCTACGTCTTCCGCCTGCTCCGTGGCTTGCTATATCGGAGGTGTGAGGCACCTGCCACGAGCCGCGCTTTCTGAATCTCTCGGTCTAAACGCCCGCTATCAGCGGGTATGGTCACGGCAGCCGCATCGTTGATCGCGGTCGCCTGAAGGACGAATTCGCATGAGCCCCTCCCTGACCGAGCTGCACAGCTACCTCCGCGTGAACAACGCGGCGGCCCGCGCGCGCCGCCGCGATCGCATGCCGGATATCGCCAAGGGCGACAACGAGCTGCGTGGGCGCCTCGACCGGGTCGGCATGGGCCACATCGAGCTGCCCGTGCGGGTCGAGACCCCCGACGGGGTGATGCTCGTCCCCGCCCGCGCCGACGCCTTCGTCGACCTCGCGGACCCCGACGCCAAGGGAATCCACATGTCGCGCCTCTTCCTGCGCCTGCAGGAGGCCCTCGAGCGCGCGCCCCTCAGCGGAGCGCTGATCGTCGAGGTGCTCGAGGACATGCGCGAGAGCCACGCCGACCTCAGCACCTCGGCCTTCATCGAGCTCCGCTTCGACTTCATGAGCAAGCGCCCGGCGCTGATCAGCGACAACGAGGGCTGGCGGACCTACCCCGTCGTGTTCCGCGGAGACCTGACGCCCGCCGGCGTGCGCCTCTACCTCGGCACGACCGTGACCTACTCGAGCACCTGCCCCTGCTCGGCGGCCCTCGCCCGCCAGCTGATCCAGGAGGCCTTCGACCGCGACTTCGGCGGCCAGGGCCAGGTCTCCTTCGACCAGGTGCGCGCCTGGCTGGGGACGCCTGAGGGAATCTGCGCGACGCCTCACAGCCAGCGCAGCGAGGCCGAGGTGATCGTGCAGGTCAGCAGCCCGCAGGGCGCCCCCTCGCTCGGCGAGCTGATCACCAACCTCGAGGAGGCCCTGCGCACGCCCGTCCAGGCGGCGGTCAAGCGCGAGGACGAGCAGGCCTTCGCGCTGCTCAACGGGCAGAACAACATGTTCTGCGAGGACGCCGCGCGCCGGCTCAAGGACACCCTCGACGCCGACGCGCGAGTCAGCGACTACCGCGTCGAGTGCCGCCACTTCGAGAGCCTGCACCCCCACGACGCCGTCAGCGTGGTCACCAAGGGCGTCGAGGGCGGCCTGCAGGGGTGAGTGACCGGGCTGCGCCCCCCGGACCGGGGCAGAGGCCTAGCAGCAGGACTTGCCGGAGGGCTTGAACGCGGTGACCACGACGCTGGTCACGAACTCCGAGATCGAGGTCTCAGGGGGGAGCTTCGCCAGGATCGGCGCGTAGAGCGGGTCGTCGCCGCTCGAGACGGCCTCCACGAAGGCCGATTCCTGCTGGAGCTGGATCCCGCTCAGGCCGGCCGCCTCGACCATGGCGCGGTAGTCGTCGAGCTCGACGGCGCCCGCGACGCAGCCGATCAGGGCCGCGACCATCTCCTTCAGCTCGGCGGGGAGGGGCTTGAGCAGCGCCACGTCGGAGACGATCACCCGGCCGCCCGGCTTGAGCACGCGCTGGACCTCCTGCCACACGGCCGCCTTGTCGGGCGAGAGGTTGATCACGCAGTTGCTCAGGATCACGTCCACGCTGGCGTCGGCGAGGGGCAGGTGCTCGATCTCGCCGAGGCGGAACTCGACGTTGTCGAGGCCGGTCCGCTCCCGGTAGGAGACGACGTTCTTGCGCGCCTTGCTGAGCATCTCCGGCGTCATGTCGATGCCGATCACGCGGCCGGTCGCGCCGACCTTGGGGCCGGCGAGGAAGCAGTCGAAGCCGCCGCCGCTGCCGAGGTCGACCACGACCTGTCCAGGCTGGAGCGCGGCGATCGCGGTCGGGTTGCCGCAGGAGAGGCCCATGTTGGCGCCCTCGGGCAGCAGCGCCAGCTCGTCGGGGGCGTAGCCGAGCTGAGCCGCGAAGTCCTCGGGCGAGCTGGCGGGGGTGCCGCAGCCCTGGGTCGGGCCGCAGCAGCCGCCCGCGGTCGAGCTCGGGTCGCGCTCCGCCGCGAGGGCGACCTCGGCGTAGCCTGCGCGCACGGTCTGACGAATCTGCTCGGCGTCTTGGGTCTCGGTCATTGGGGGTCCTCCAGGTTGGTCTCGAGTTGGTCGGGGAGCCGCTCGACGAAGGCGCGGATCTCGTCGCGCACGCGGCGGTAGTGATCGAGGGCGCGCTGCGGGTCGTCTTCGCCCGCCGCGAGGCGCGGCGGGTCGGCGAAGCCTGCGTGCAGCTTGCGGACTCGGCTGGGGAAGGCCGGGCAGGACTCGGCGGCGTGGTCGCACACCGTGACCACCAGGTCGAGCTCGACCGCGGCCAGCTCGCTCGCGAGCTGGCTCCGCTGCGCGCTGATGTCGACGCCAGCTTCGCGCATGACCGCAACGGCGTGAGGGTTCAGGCCCTGGGTCTCGATTCCGGCCGAGTAGGGCTCGAGGCGGCCGAAGTGGCGCGCCCAGCCCTCGGCCATTTGCGAGCGGCAGGAGTTGCCGGTGCAGAGGAAGAGCACGCGCTTCATGAGCAGCGGCCGGATCGCCAATCGGCGAACTGCGATTCAATCATCGACGTGTGGCCCATCACAGGCCTGCCACCAGGACCTTGAGGCGGCGCAGGGTGCGGGGGTCGATGCAGTAGCAGATTCGCGGGCCCGAGACCTCACCCTGGATCAGCCCCGCGGTCTTGAGCACCTTGAGGTGCTGGGACACGGTGGATTGAGCGAGGGGCAGCTCGTCGACGATCTCACCGCAGACGCAGGCGGCCTTGCGCGCGAGCAGGCGCAGGATCGCGACCCGGGCTGGGTGACCGACCGCCTTGGCCAGCGCGGCGAGCTCGGCATCAGCAGCTTCGCCCTCGCTGGGGCGGAGGTCGGGCTGGGTGGAGTCAGGGGGCGTCGCGGGGGCGGGCTCAGGCATATCGTTGAAAGACGATAGCCGGGACACCTCCCCTGTCAAGGGCGAAGCCGTCTCCCGTGGCGACGAGGTGGCTGAGGTTGGTCCAGCGCGCCGGCTGGGGTCTCGGGATCCCGAGATCCTTGCCGGGCAAGCGCGGCGCGACCCGCTAAGCTGAAAGGGAGGAGGATCGATGGCGACGCCCCGCAACGTGTGCCACCGCTGTCGGCACAAGTGGAAGGTCAAGCGAGGAGAGTGGTCCCGCGAGTGCCCCAAGTGCGGGCATGCGAACGTGGGACCGACCGACCCCGCGCCCTCGATCCTGCCCAAGCTGGTGCTGGTGGTCTTGATCCTGGCCGGCGGCGCCTACTACCTCGGCCTGGTCGGGGACGACACGGTCAAGGAGGCCCAGGAGGCCGCTGAGAAGGCGGCAGAGAAGCTCCAGGCCGAGGTCGAGAAGCGCACCGGCTCGGGCGAGGAGGTCGCGCCGAGCCCGGCGGGCCAGCCTCCTGCGTCCGAGGACGAGCCGGCCCGCGCGCCCGCGGCCAGGCCTGCAGCCGAGGCGACCCCCGCGCCGGGACCGCGACTGAAGGTCGCCTCGAGGATGGGCTGGGCGGTCGGCAGCGCGTATCGGGTCAAGGGCAAGATCGAGAACACCGGCCAGGCCCGAGCCAGCGGGATCAAGGTCCGGGTGATCTTTCATGACGCCCAGGACCAGGTCCTCGCTCGCTACGAGGCCGAGTGCGAGGCCACCAGCCTGAAGCCGGGCAAGAGCGCCAAGTTCGAGTCGGCGATCGCAGGTCCGGAGGCCAAGCAGGTGGACGACTTCGTGGTCGAGGTCGAGTTCAGCGAGTAGCGCTCAGCTCGGCACGTAGCTGACGGGCTCGGCGCGCTCGAGCAGGAAGTAGCTCGGGGTGCCCAGGCGCAAGCCGCCGAGGGAGAGATAGCTCCAGCCGAGCAGGCGGGTCGGGTCTCCCGGAGCGAGGGCGACCAGGGGGTCGCGGACGCAGCTCAGCGGGTCGAGGCGCGCGTTGGCGCCCTGGCCGTAGTCGAGGAGCAGGGCCCCCCTCGGCAGGTCCGGTCCTGCGGCCGGGACGACCCGGAAGTGTCCGAAGGTGATCGGGGCGCCGCGGCGGAGCTGCGGTGTCAGCTCGGCGCGGTCCTGCTCGACCCGCACGTTCCAGCCGCGCACGCCCTGCTCGTCGGCCAGGAAGGCCTTGGCGAAGGTCTTCCAGGCCAGGCGGTCCACCCAGCCCGGCAAGCCGAGGCTGGTCCCGCGGTAGGTCCAGCCGGCCAGCTCGTCGGCCGAGAGGGGATGACCTGCCTGCAGGAGGGCGCGCAGCTCGCTGCGGCTGGCGCTGAGCAGGTCGGCGCGCTCGCGCGTGCTCACCGCCGCGCTCACGCCAGCACCGCCTCGGGCTCGGCGCTGGGGGACCCAGGCAAGCCGAGCTGCGGCGCCGGGTCGCCGAGGCCGAGCTCGCCCGAGCGCCAGGCGGCCCAGGTCTCCGCGGGGGTCGCGGGACGGCTCGCGCACCAGTTCAGGTACTCGACCAGGGTCGTGTCGGAGTGCTCGGCCGTGGGGGCGCTGAAGTCGCCCTGGAGGGCGCGTTCGACGGCCGCGAGCAGCTCGGAGTGGTATCCGTCATAGACGCAGAGGTCGGCCAGCCACGCGGCGCGGGGGTGCTCGCCCGAGGCCACGGCGGCGGCCTCGCGGCGCAGCTCCTCCAGCTTGCCGGGGTGGATCTCGAGCAAGCGGAGGTCGTAGACGAAGGCCTCGTCGGCGTGATAGGTCCCGAGCAGGTGGGTCATCACGCGCTCGGGCGAGCTGGCGAGGCCCGAGAGGTCGAGGGGCGTGATCGAGCCCTCCCAGAGGAGGAAGGGCGCCCGCAGCGGGCGCCAGCGCCAGAGCCTGGCGCGGAGCGTGTCGCGCTCGGGCACGTCGGCGCTGGTCCCCACGTTCTCGGGGTGGAACCACAGGCGATAGAGCATGCGCATCACGCCGAGGAACACCTGCCAGGTGTTGGGAGTCAGGGGCACGATCCCGGCCGCGCGCACGCGCTCGAGGTTGCGGCGGATCTGCCCGGGGCGACGCAGGATCAGCCGCGCGTAGAGCGGGAGCGGGCACTCGGGGACGGCGGCCGGCAGGGCGGCGGCAGAGAGGGGGGCGTTCATGAGGCTCCTTCGCGCAAGCACTGGAGGGTGTCGTTGTCGCCGCGCTCGAGCACGGCGACGAGCAGCTCGACGCCCGCCGGGTCGGGTTCGGCGAGCCAGGTCAGCAGGGCCCGATAGCCGGCCAGGTTGAGCGAGGCGTCCACGTAGACCGCCTCGCGCAAGGCGGGCAGGTTGCGCAGCGCCGCGGCGATCGGGTTGAGGCAGAGGCGGAGCACCACGCTCCCGGTGGCCGCCACGATCTCGCCGAAGACCTCGAGGTCGGCCACGGCCAGCTCGGCGGGGTCGCTGGTGCGCGCGCTCACCTCGGCGAAGCGCTCCACCGCTGCCGCGATCGGAGCGACCTCGAGCGGGGCGCGGGCGGCGAGCTTCTCGAGGACTCCGCGGGCGAGGTTGCGGCGCACGGCCAGGAGGTCGGCTGCGATCTCGCAGAAGTCGGGCGCGTCAGCGAGGGAGGCCAGGTTGGCGACGAGCTCCGGCCCGCCGACCTCGCGGAAGTCGTTGACCACGTGCCCGCTGCCCTGGCGCGTGCGCAGCAGCCCGCTCGCCCCCAGGCGGCCGAGCGCGCCCCGGACCGTGACCCGGTTCACGCCGAGCTGCTCGGCCAGGGCGCGCTCCGCCGGGAGGCGCTCTCCCACGGGAAACTCGCCCGCGAGGATCGCGGCGCGCAGCTGGCGTTCGCAGGCCTCGACGGCGGTTTCGCGAGGGGAGATGGGCTGGAGCTCGCTCGGCATGACGATTGGTATATTGGCATGACCAATTGACGTCAAGCCAATAGTTCCAATGACTTGCAAGTCCTTCGGCCCCGGGCGCTCTCCCGCTCCGGCGCGCTCGAGATTGCGCGCCTAGGGCTCGCCGACAGACTCTCAGCTCCTCGAGAGGCGCCCGTGAGCGAACCCACCGACTGCCAGAGCTGCGGCGCCTGCTGCCACGCGACCCACCCGGGGCACGTGCCGCTCACGGGCGAGGACCACGCGCGCCTGCTCCCCCACGAACAGGAGACCCTCGTGGAGTTCCACGGGGTCCGCTGCTTCATGAAGGTGGCGGATCAGCGCTGTGTGAACCTGCGCGAAGAGGCGGGCCGCTTCGCCTGCGCGATCTACGAGCGCCGCCCGCAGGTGTGCCGCGACCTCGAGCTCGGCGACGAAGCCTGCGCCTTCGAGCGGGAGCGCTGGGGGCGAGAGCTCCCCAGCTAGCCCTCGAAGGCCTCGTCCGTGATGTCGAGGCCGCGGTCGACGATCTCGAAGGCCTCGAGCAGCTGCTCCTCGGTGATGCACAGGGGCGGGTTGCACATGAAGCTGCCCCAGCGAATGAAGGTGAACAGCTTCTCCTCGCGGAAGAAGGCGGCCAGCTTGCCCATGGCGGGGTGGGTCCCGTTGTAGGGCGCGATCGGCTCGCCCTTGCTGTTCTTCTGCACGTCGATCATCCCGAACAGGCCGATCTGGCGGCCCTCGCGCATCGAGGGGTGCTTGGCCTGGAGGCGGTCCATCTCGCTGCGCATCACCGCGCCCATCTTGGCCGCGTTCTCGACCATGCCCTCGCCGATCAGCACGTCGATCACGGCCTCGGCGGTGGCGAGCGAGAGGGCGTGGGCGTTGTAGGTCAGCCCGCCCCAGAACACGTTGTCGTCGAAGTGGGCCGCGATCTTGTCGCTGACGCCCATGGCGCCGAGCGGGATGTAGCTGCTGGTCAGGCCCTTGGCCATGCACACGATGTCGGGCACCACGTCGTAGTGCTCGAAGGCGAAGAGCTTGCCGGTCCGGCCCCAGCCGCACATCACCTCGTCGCACACCAGCAGGATCCCGTACTTGTCCAGCAGCTTGCGCAGGCCCTGAATGTAGCCAGCCGGCGGCGGCATGATCCCGTTGGTCCCGGTCACGGTCTCGATGAACATCGCCGCGATCGTGTGCGGACCCTCGTAGGTGATCACCTCCTCGAGGTAGCGCAGGTTGTTGGCGGTCTTCTCCTCGTCGCTCTCGCCGAAGCTGTAGTCGTAGGGGCGCGGGTCCATGACCTTGACGAAGCCCGGCGTGCCGGGCTCGTTGGCCCACCGGCGCGGGTCGCCGGTCAGCTGCATGCAGGCGTTGGTCGCGCCGTGGTAGCTGCGGTAGCGGCTGAGGATCTTGTGGCGGCCCGTGTAGAGGCGCGCGGCCTTGATCGCGTTCTCGTTCGCCTCGGCGCCGCCGAGGGTGAAGAAGAAGGTGTTGATGTCGCCCGGCACCAGCTCGGCCAGCTTCTGGCCGACGCGCGCGCGGACCTCGGTCGCCGAGGCGGGGAAGGTGTAGAGCAGCTGGCTGTCGAGCTGCTTCTTCATCGCCTCCAGCACCTTGGGGTGGCTGTGGCCAATGTTGACCGACATCAGCTGGCTGTTGAAGTCGATGATCCGCTCGCCCTCGGGCGTGTAGAGGTAGATCCCCTCGGCGCGTGCGATGGGCAGCGGGTTGACCTTCCCGCGGGCGCTCCAGCTCCACATGGTGTGCTTGAGGCAGAGGTCGATCATTTCCTGGGTCTGCACGGGGAGCTCCTTAGGCAGCCGCGGCTTCGGACTCGCCGGCCGCGGCGTCGGGCGTGGCGGGCGCGCTGGACGCCGGCATCAGCTTCATGAACAGGAGGTAGAGGATAGCCGCCACGGCGAAGCCCACGAACCAGGCGTAGGTGTAGATCGTGTCGAACACGGCGGGGACCGACTCGACGGCCTTCACCTGGTGCAGGAAGCCGGGCATGTTGGGCACGACGGAGAGCCCGAAGGCCAGGAGCGCCGCCGGGTTGAAGCCGCCCTTGTAGGCGTAGGGGCCCTGGCGCTGGTAGAGCCCCTCGAGGTCGAGCTCGGTCTTGCGGAGCAGGAAGTAGTCCGCGATCAGGATCCCGCCGATCGGGCCCAGGAGCGCCGAGTAGCCGATCAGCCAGGTGAAGATGTAGCCGCTGGGGTCGGCCAGGAGCTTCCAGGGGAACATCGCGATCCCGAGCCCGGCGGTGATGTAGCCGCCGATCTGGAAGGTCACCTTCTGGGGCGCGACGTTGATCATGGCGTTCGCCGGCGAGACCACGTTGGCGGCGATGTTGGTCGAGAGGGTCGCGATCGTGAGCGCGAAGAGCGAGATCACGACGGTGAAGCCGCCGCCCATCTTGCCGAGCAGCTTGGTCGGGTCCCAGATCGCCTCGCCGTAGATCACGGTCGTGGCGCTCGTGACCGCCACGCCGATGAAGGCGAACAGGGTCATGGTCGTCGGCAGCCCGATCGCCTGGCCGAGGATCTGGTCGCGCTGCGTCTTCGCGTAGCGGGTGAAGTCGGGAATGTTGAGCGAGAGCGTGGCCCAGAAGCCGACCATGCCGGTCAAGCTGGGGAAGAACACGCTCCAAAACTGCCCCTCCTTGGGGCCGCCAGCCGCGAACTGGCTCGGGGTCGAGAGCATCTCACCGAAGCCGCCGGCCTTGAAGTAGGCCCAGGCCAGGAGCGCGAGGCCCATCAAGATCAGGAAGGGCGCGGCGGCCGTCTCGAGCACCCGGATCGACTCGACGCCTTTGTAGATCAGGCCGACTTGGATCGCCCAGAAGACCATGAAGCAGCCGAACTGGGCCGCGTTGATCCCCAGGATCGGCAGCGGATCGCCCACCAGCCCCTTGCTGAAGATCACGTTCAAGAGCTCGTAGATCGCCGACCCGCCGACCCAGGTCTGGATCCCGAACCAGCCGCAGGCGACCAGCGCGCGCAGGAGCGAGGGCACGTGCGCCCCGTTGATCCCGAAGCTGGCCCGGGCCAGGACCGGGAAGGGCACCCCGTACTTCGTCCCCGGATGCCCGTTGAGGATCATGGGCACCAGCACGATCACGTTGCCGAGCATGACCGTGAACACGGCCTGCCCCCAGGACATGCCGCCCTTGATCAAGCCCGCCGCGAGCATGTAGGTCGGCACGCAGACGACCATGCCCACCCAGAGGGAGGCCATGTTCATGACCGACCAGTGCCGCTCCTCGTCGGTGGTCGGCTTGATGTCGTCGTTGATCAGGGTCGGGTCGGGGTTCTTCAGCATGAGTCTCTGGCTCCGCGGGGGGCGCATTAAAGAGCAGCAAAGGCTGCTTTGCCAGGGGATTCGCCTCACGAGCCCGCGAGGCGCAACCAAACGAAGAGGCCCGACGCCGGAGCGTCGGGCCTCTCGCGTTCAGAGCTGAACCTAGGCGCTCTCGGGCAGAACCGTGAGCTTGAAGGTGCAGTCCATGTCGCCCGGGAGGCGCACGGTGACGTCGTAGTCGCCGATCTTCTTGATCGGCTCGGCCATGACGATCCAGCGCTCCTCGAGCTTGTAGCCCTTGGCCTCTTCGACGACCTGGCAGACCACGGCCTGGTTGACCGACCCGTAGAGGGTGCCGTCCTCCTGGGCCTTCATGTGGACCTGCAGCAGGGCGCGCTGGAGGTCCTTGGCGGCGTGCTCCGCCAGGCGCGTACGCTCGGCCTCGCGCTGGATATAGACCAGCTTGAGGGTCTCGATCGAGGTGCGGTTCTCGGGGGTGTTGGCCACGGCCAGGCGCTGGGGGAGGAGGTAGTTACGGCCGTAGCCGTCGCTGACCTCCACCACGTCGCCCATATCGCCCAGGCCGGACACTGGCTCCTTCAAAAGCAGGATCACGGTGTCTCCTTTTAGTTGGTGTAGCTGAGCAGACCCATGTAGCGGGCCCGCTTGACCGCCTGGCCGACGAGGCGCTGGGCCTTGCTGGAGGTCTGCAGCCGCTTACGCGAGTAGATCTTGCCGTTGGCGCTCAAGAACCGACGCAGGCCGCCGGAGTCCTTGAAGTCGATGAAGTGAATGTCGTTGCCGCGGCGCTTGCCGCCGTTACCACGTGCCATGCGTGTTCCTCCTAGCGCCGGGGACCGCGGCGATCAGCGCCGCGCTCACTGCGCTCTTCCTCAGCCTTCTGGTCGAAATCCTCGGCGGTCTTACCGACCGTCGGGGGCTCGAAGGGGTGGTGAATAACGACGTGCCGCACCGAGCGGTCATCGAGACGCAGGTCGCGCTCGAGGTCGTTGATCTTGTCGGTCTCGCTGCGGAACCAGACCACCATGTAGGTGCCTCGCTTGAGGCCGGCGATCTCGTAGGCCAGCTTGCGGGCGTCGGCCCACTTGTCGACCTGCAGCACGTGCTGCCCGTACTTGCCCTCGATCAGCTCGTCCTTGATCCAGGACACCAGCGTGTCCCAGGTCCGGGTGGCCTCGTTGGGGTCGAACAGGATGCAGAGCTCGTAGAGGCGGGTCTTCGCCTCGACCTCGGGGTCCAGGCGCGGGAGCTTGCGCTCGTGCGTCAGGGCCAGGGCCAGCTTGCCGGTCTTGAGGACCCGGTTCTCCAGGTTCTCGGCGGCCGGCTCAGCGGCCGGCGTCGTCGTCTCGCTCATTGTCGTTGTCTCCTATGTTTCTCTGGGGGAGGCGGGCCTACTCGGCCTCGCCCTCCTCGGCCTCGGCCTCGGCCTTCTTCGCGCCCTTCTTGGCCGCGATCGTCACGATCACGAGCTCGGCATCAGCGATGCTGGAGCCCGCCGGGATCTCGAGCTGGCCCGCCGTGACGACGTCGCCGTAGCTGAGCTTGCTGAGGTCGAGCCCAATGTGCTCGGGGATCTCGCGGGGCTTGGTGATCAGGCCCACGCGGCGGTTCGAGATCGTCATGCCCGCCAGATCCTGGATCGCGGGGCGGCCGCTGGTGACGATCGGCACGCTGACCTCGAGGCGATCCTCGGGGTCGAGCACGCGCAGGTCGATGTGCTGCACGTCGTCGCCGAACTGGTCGCGCTGAATGTCCGAGACGCGGACCAGCTCGCTGCGGCCGTCGAACTTGACGTCCACGATGCGCTGGCGCTTCTCGATCAGCTGGTAGAGGTCGTAGGCCGTGACGGCCAGGTTCACGTTCTCGAGCGAGGTGGTCTCGCCCTTGGTGACCTTGTAGAGGTTGGCGGGCACCTCGCCGTTGAAGCGCATCTTCTGGCAGGCGCGCGAGCCAGTCTCGTTGTCGGCGCGCTTACGCGCCGCGAGCTCGGGGGTTGGCATGTCTATCTCCTCGTCGGACGTCTGTCGGACTTACTTGGTCAGGTCGATCCGTGGCTTAGCGGAAGAGCGTGCTCACGGACTTGTTCGTGTGAATCCGGTGCAGGGCCTCGCCGAGCAGCTCCGCGACCGAGAGGACGCGCAGGCGCTCGATGCGAGCGGTGACCGGGATGGTGTCGGTGACGATGATCTCGGCGATCGGGGCGTCGCGCAGCTTCTCGACCGCGCGCCCGCAGAACACCGCGTGGGTGGCCATCACGTAGACCTTGCGGGCGCCCTTCTCCTTGAGCAGCGAGGCCGCCTTGGAGATCGAGCCGCCGGTCGAGATGATGTCGTCGACGAGGATCACGTCCTTGTCCTTGATGTCGCCGATGACGAAGCCGACCTCGACCTCCTCGCCGCTGATCCGCCGCTTCTCGATCACGGCCAGGCGCGCGTCGAGGCGCTTGGTATAGCCCCAGGCCATCTTCATGCCGCCCACGTCCGGGCTGGCGACGACGAGCTCGGGCAGCTCGAGCTGGCGGGCGTACTTGGTGAACACCCGCGAGGCGTAGAGGTGGTCGACGGGGACGTCGAAGAAGCCCTGGATCTGGGCCGCGTGGAGGTCGAGGGTCACCACGCGCTCGATCCCGGCCGCCTGGAGCATGTTGGCGGTCAGCTTGGCGGTGATCGGGACGCGGCCCTCGTCCTTGCGGTCCTGGCGGCTGTAGCCGAAGTAGGGGATCACGGCCGTGATCCGCTTGGCCGACGCGCGCCGCAGCGCATCCGCCATGATCAGCAGCTCCATCAGGTGGTCGTTGACCGGCGTGCAGGTCGACTGAATGATGTAGACGTCGGCCCCGCGCACGTCGCTGCGGATCTTGACGCGGATCTCGCCGTCCGGGAAGCGGCCCAGGTCGAGGTCCCCCAGGCTCACGCCCAGGTAGCTGGCGATCTTGGCGGCGAGCTTCTTGTTGGAGCTGCCCGAGAAGAGGAGCAGCGGCGCCGACGTCTTCTTCACTGGGCTTCCTCCTGCTGGAGCGCACGCGCGGGGACGCCGACCCAGGTCTCGCCGGCGGGGACTTCGCCTCGCACGAGCACTGCGCCGGCTCCGGTGCGGGCCCGCTCGCCGAGGCTGGCGGGGCCCACCACGACGGTGTTGCTCCCCAGCGAGGCGCCCTTGGCGACGGTGGAGGCGTGCTTCTCCTGGCCGTCGAAGTTGGCGAAGATCGTCCCCGCGCCGACGTTGACGTCTTCGCCGAGGGTCGCGTCGCCGAGATAGCTGAGGTGCAGCGCGCGCGACTTGGCGCCGAGCTCGCTGCGGACGACCTCGACGAAGTTGCCCACGATCGCCTCGGGGCCGAGCTTGGCCGCGCGCAGGCGGGCGAAGGGCCCGACGACCGCGCCGCTCGCGATGTGGCAGGGGCCCTCGATCACCGTGAAGGGCTCGAGGCGCGCGTCCTGCTCGATCGTTGCGCGGGCGTCGACGAAGGTGCTCTGGGGGTCGACGATCGTGACCCCGTTGTCCATGTGCTCCTCGAGGATCCGCTGGCGCAGCTCGGCGGTCACCGCGGCGAGCATTCGCCGGTCGTTGACCCCGAGCACGTCGGTGTCGTTGGCCGCCGAGATCGCGAGGGTCGTCAGCTCGCGGGCGCGCGAGATCTCGACCGCGTCGGTGGCGTAGCGCTCGCCGGTGGTCGCGTTGGGCTCGACGGCCTCGAGCACCTCCCACAGGAGGGGCAGCTCGAGCGCGAAGAGGCCGGAGTTGATCTCCTGGATCGCCTTCTCGGCCGGCGTCGCGTTCTTCTCCTCGACGATCCGCAGGAAGGCGCCGGCTTCGTCCCGCACGATCCGCCCGTAGCTGTGGGGGTCGTCGAGGGTCCCGCTCAGGACCGAGAGCTTGGCGCCCTGGGCCGCGTGCTCGCTCAGGAGCGCCTCGAGCGAGGCGGCCGCGATGCACGGCGCGTCGCCGAGGAGCACCAGGCCGGTGCCAGCAAAGCCGCTCAGGGCCTCCTTGGCGGCCAGGATCGCGTGAGCCGTCCCGAGAGGCTCTTCCTGGACGGCGACCTCGACCTCGGGCAGGTGGGCGAGGGCGGCGACCATTTGCTCGCGGTTGTCGGGCGAGGCGACGACGACGACCCGATCTGCGCCCGCGGCCATGGCGGCGCGGACGACGTGCTCGACCATGGGCAGGCCCAGGACCCGGTGCAGGACCTTGGGCAGGCGCGACTTCATGCGCCGCGAGCGCCCGGCGGCGAGGACGATCGCCGCCTTGTGGGTTCCTGCCCTCTGGGTTCCTGGTTGTCCGGTCGACGGGGTCAAGTCCGCGTGTCTCCCTGGGAGTCGGTCGTGCGCTGCTCGACCAGGGAGGTGACTCTCGGCCGCGGCTCCCCCAAAGGGATCTCGCGGCGGATCCGCGAACGGCTTTCGAGCGCTGCCCCTGGGCTAATGGCCCGCGGCTCTGAAGTCCGCGAGCGAGCAGCTTGAATTGTCGGTTCCGCGCGCCCGAGGGGTTCGAAGCGAGAGGAGGGTGGCTACCCGACCAGGACTTGAACCTGGACTAGAAGGACCAAAACCTCCTGTGCTGCCGATTACACCATCGGGTAGCGGGCCGCACGTTCTAGCAGCCGCCCCAGCGACCATCCAGCGTCAAAGCACCTAACCCGCTCTCCTGACGCCAGGTAGGCTGCGCCCATGATCGACTTCACCCTCCCCACCGCCGAGGGCGGCGAGCTGAGCTTCGACGCCGCCTATCGGAGGGAGCACAACGCGCTCCTCTTCTTCTACCGCGGCTACTGGTGACCTTTCTGTCGCCGTCAGGTGGACGGCTTCATGAGCCTGCGTGAGGAGCTCGACCGGCTGAAGGTCCAGCTGCTCCTGATCTCGGCGGACCCGCCCGAGCGCAACCGGCGCTTCTGGCAGGAGAAGCGGGGCGTGCCCTGGCCCCTGCTCTCGGACGAGGATCACGCGGTCGCTGACCGCTTCGAGCTCCCGATTGCGCGCAAGCACCCCATGGCGCTCAATTACCAGGACGGCTTCATTCAGCCGGCGGTCTTCGCCTACAAGGGCGAGGAGGAGCTGTTCCGCTTCGTGAACGAGGTCCGCTTCACCACCCTCTGGGGCGCTGCGGGTCGCCCGAGTCCCGAACAGGTGCTCGCCGAGATTCGCCCCCAGCTCGAGGGCTGACTCGCGTTCGGTTCACACCGAGAACTTCGTGCGGGGTGTGCGTGCAATCGGTTCGGGGTTTCGTCCCGACTCGATCGAGCGATTCCGCCCGCTGACGCCCCAGGGACGCTTCCGTGACGCGCAATATCGCTGCAAGTGCATTCCTCGCAGCGGGATACCCTTCGTGACAGTGGGCTGACGGTTTCTCGGCAGTCCTGGCCGGCGGCTTGCCTTTGCACCTCTCGTCACTCACGAGGTGGAAGTCATGTCCCGTTCGCTCACCCCCGCTCTCGCCCTCCTCGCTGCCCTCGCGCTGGCGCCCCTCGCCGCCGCGCAGGGCGTCGGCCCCAACGCCGAGCGAGTCCAGGCCGCCCAGACCTTGGCAGAGACCCAGGGCGGCGCCGTCCGCTGGGACGGCGAGACCGGCGCCCCGGCCCGGATCGAGCTGGAGCGGGCCCGTCTGCTCACGGGCGAGCTGGCCGCCGCGACCGCGCGCTGGCTCGAGCAGGACCTGGCCGCGCTCTTCGAGGGCAGCCTGCGCGCGGTCACCGAGCGCGAGCTGGCGCCCCTCGGCTCGGCCCTGGTGCTGCGCGAGGTGCGCGACCTCGGCCGCGGCCGGGCGCGCGTGATCTTCGACCAGTGCGTGAGCGGGGTGAAGGTCCAGGACGCCAGCCTCGGCGTCGAGGTCGAGCAGCGCGAGCTCGGCTGGCAGCCCGTCCGGGTGGTGGCCCGCTACTTCCTCGGCCTCCAGGCCGAGGCGGCGCAGGGCTTCGACCCCAACCTCGAGGCCCAAATGGCCGAGGAGAACCCGAGCTGGAGCGAGGGCGAGCTGACCGTCGAGACGACGATGGCCCGCACGATCCTGGTCCAGGGCGGCGAGGCCCGCAGCGTGATCCGGCTGGAGGGCGCCGAGCCCATGGCCGACGGCATGCACTACCGCCGCTACCTCGACGCCAGCAACGGCGAGGAGATGCAGCGCCACTGCATCAGCTGCTCGGCCGTGGCGGAGGGCCTGGCCTACCGCGAGAACCCCATGGCCACCCCGCGGGAGACGCTCCGCCTGCCCAACCTCTACGTGTTCCAGGGCAACAACCGGGTCACGACCGACGCCAACGGCACGCACAACCTGACCGGCCAGGTCAGCCTGGACGACGCCCTGGCGGGTCCCCTGGTGCGGGTGTTCGCCCACCAGGAGGACGAGATCCAGTACATGGGTCCGGCCGATATCGACCTCGAGCCCGGCGCGGGCTCGACCGCCCAGGACGAGCTGGCGGCCTTCTTCCACTACAACAACTTCAACCAGCACCTGCGGGCGACCTACCCCCGCTTCGCCAGCAGCGACGCGGTCCGCGAGCGCTTCGCGCTGCTGGTCCGCTACAAGCAGGGCAACGGCGCCCCGCTGCGCAACGCCTTCTTCTCGCCCCAGAACGCGAGCGCCGGCGGCGAGAGCTTCACCGGCTACCTGGCCATGGGCACCTTCGGGAACAACCAGGCGGCCAAGAGCGCGAGCGTCGTCCAGCACGAGTACTGCCACGCCCTCTACAGCGAGATCGTGGCCCTGACCGGGAGCAC